>Ga0228535_1000435_pt1 | contig 117580 bp, 109 predicted proteins | sample SJ1metagenome_FD_168457 | JGI IMG/M metagenome (GOLD analysis project Ga0228535, IMG submission 168457) | Enriched culture of PCE-dechlorinating microbial communities from Ithaca, New York, USA - SJ1 | ecosystem: Engineered > Modeled > Simulated communities (microbial... > Unclassified... | reverse complement strand
ATGAACGTCTTCTGCTGTCAGTTCCGAGACGAAAACGAGCATGGTTTGCAGGGCTGTGGGCTAATGCAGCAAGGCCGCCAACCTTGTCTGCATAATCAACCAAATCCGCTAATGGAAAATCTGGGTTTAATATTTTACGATGAGCCTGGCTGGGCATGGTGGCATCGGTCAAATAATATAAAATCATGCATATCCGACAAGTACCAGATAACAATAAAGAAAATTGGAGATGATATCAATTTTGAACAATACGATTTGATTCTTCTTTTCGAATCATATCTTTATGAAAAGATATCATTTGCGCCGCGCAATAAAATTATTGTCGGATCGAGCACTCTCAAAACCCTTCCTAGGGCTCTAAATGATTATATGTCGAATCGTTTTGCAGCATTCGTGGTAAATAACAAAGAAGCCTACGATAGACTTTCGGGCATTCCATACACTTACTGCTGCCAGAATGGTGTGGACGAATCGTTGTTTTATTATAAATATCCAAGATGCGATGAGTTCACTGCTTGCTGGGTAGGAAACAATTCCTCAATAAACAATAAGGGATTGGACATGATTCAGGAAGCATGCAGCATTGCCGGAGTGAAACTATTGCTGCTCGACCAAAGCGTAAATGTTTACAAGGGAAATCTTCTTTCGCAAACTGAGGTGAGAGACACTATTTACCATCATTCGACATGCTATATTTGCGCATCTGAGATGGAAGGAACGCCGAATCCCGCGCTCGAAGCATTAGCATGCGGTTTACCTGTGATTTCAACACGCGTTGGAAATATGCCTGAATTAATTGTTGATGGATATAATGGATTCCTTGCCGATAGGACGGTTGAGGATATTGTAGACGCCATTAACAAGCTCAAGAGTGCAAACCTGGAAGAAATGTCAAATAATGCAAGAAATTCAATTCTTAACGGATGGACATGGGAAGATCAGATTATCAAGTATGAAAATATGTTTATCGAAGTTGCAAACAATATAAGAAAAAATAACAAGGTCCGGGAACATCAGGTTGAAATCCCGCTCGTTTCCGTCATCCTTCCAACATTCAACCGCCCGGATATGCTTGGAACAGCAATTTCAAGCATCCTTTCCCAGACAATGCAGTCTTTTGAAATCATTGTGGTTAACGATGCCGGCACCGACGTGGCGCCGGTTCTTGAAATGTTCAGTGATAAAGGAAAAATTGTACATATTAGACACGAGACAAACCGAGGCCTCGCCGCCGCCAGGAACACCGGAATCCGTGCGGCACGCGGCAAATACATAGCATACCTGGACGACGACGACATCTACTACCCGAATCATCTGGAAACGCTCGTCAACTTCCTGGGATCGAATGACTGCCGTGTGGCATACACCGATGCCGTCCGGGCAGTCCAGCAGAAGACGGAAGACGGGTACCATACGGTGGAGAAGAAGGTCCTATATTCTCGCGACTTCGATTATGACGCCATCCTGGTTGACAATTTCATTCCGGTCCTCTGCGTCATTCACGAAAAGGAATGCCTTTCCGTGAGCGGAATGTTCGACGAGTCGCTGCCGCGCCATGAAGACTGGGATCTGTGGATCCGGATGTCCCGTCATGAACGCTTCGCCCACCTGCCGACAGTGACCTGCGAATACACGTATCGCCCGGACGGGACCGGCATGACGAGCAGCACATTGCCGCTTTTTCTTAAGACGTATAAGGCGGTTTACCGGAAGTACGAGAATCTTGTCGCCGAAAAACCTTTTGTGCAGGCAAACAGGCAAAAAAGCCTTTTCAATGCAACATTCCGCACGTTTCAGTTTATCGGCGAACAAGTAGAGCCATTCCTGTCCAGCAGCAGCGTAACAAGCGAAATGCTTGCGGAAATCACTCCATGCGGGGCGGGTTTCTCCCAGATTAAGTCTTGCCTTACCTGGCGAAAGGCCGACTCCATGCCTGACGCGGCAGCGATTTTCTACCTTGAAATGGCCCTGACCATTGACAGTGAAAATCACCCGGCACGAATTGCCCTGTGCGAACGCTACCTGAAAACAGGAAGCCACGTCGATGCACTCAAGCACATGGAATTTCTCGCCGATGCCAATCCGGACGAACCCGAGTTCACCAAAACCAGGGATACCCTGAAGCGTCAGATAGAGGTCAGTGCACCACATACCGGTTTTCAGGAACCGACCACCTATTCCGTGCAAACGTGCGACACACCCACCAGACCCGTTACCGCCTCCGTTTTTTCTCTTGACTCCCCGCAGGAGGCATACGCCAGGATACGGCTTTTATCGCACTTTGACACACTAAACGGCTCAATCAAAGCAAACTGGGGGGTTATTTCCGACGGGGTCAAGTGCACCACAAACCTGGACATGATAGACCAGGCCGACATCATCGTGATCCAGCGATTCTACCCTCGCAAGGGAACCGTTCCGTATATTGAAAAGATGCTCTCATCCGGAAAACCTGTCATCTATGAAGTTGATGATCTGCTGCTCGATTTACCTGCTGACAACCATCTGAAATCCTGGGCCGGAGAAACAGTGGATCTTTTCCCATGGCTTCTCCCGCGAGTCACGGCCATAACGGTATCCACGCCCTTGCTGGCAAAAGAATTCTCTGCTTTCAACCCATCAGTCCATGTGATACCGAATCTTGCCGATACGGAATTGTTCCAACCGATTGCCACCAAGAAAAATGGTCCGGTTGTCATTGGTTTTAGCGGAACCGTGACACATGCCCGTGACCTGAAAACAATCGAAGAGGCTTTGTTTCGTGTCGCCGACCGCTACGGAGACAAGGTAGCCTTCAGCTTCATGGGACTCTCGGCCTCCGAATTCTCAGCCCTGCCGGGATTCCGGTTTCTTGATTTTGAAAGGGACTACGCCTCTTATGGAAAGGCTTTATCGTCCAGCGGAATCGATATTGCCATTGCTCCCCTGCAGGACAGCAGATTCAACAGGTGCAAAAGCAATATCAAATGGCTTGAATATTCCGCCTGCGGAATTGCCGGCATCTATGCCGACCTTCCCCCTTACAGCACATCCATCGAGCATGGGGTCACCGGAGTATTGGTGGACAACGACCCTGACAAATGGTTCAAGGCAATTTGCCTGTTGATAGATCATCCGGAACTGCGCCAAAGGATCGCGAAACAGGCAAAAACAGAAGTGCTTTCTCACCACTCTCTCAAAAGTGGATCTCATGTTCTATACACTCTGTATGAAAGCATGGTTGGCGAAAATATTTGCACAAAAATTGCATAATTTCACCTAAACACACAATATATTGATATTGCTACCATTTATCAATGCCAACACAATGTATTGACCTTCAATCCGCTAGAACAGGGGAGCACAATGAACATCAACCGGGATTGCTTTCACCAATCGGAAACCTGCCGGAACAGATATGAGCAAATAAAAATCCAGTCCGACTCCCTTCCACCTCACGAGTCGATTCAAGCCATCGAAGAATTTCTCAGAGAGTCGCCTGACCATGCCGAGGCCCACAATGATTTGGGTGTTCTGTATTATCGGGAAGGCAACATGCTCCAGGCTCTTGGACACTACGAAAAGGCCGTCCGCCTCTTCCCCTTGAATTCGACTTTCAGGAAAAACCTGGCAAGCTTCTATTTTGTGGAAATGAGGTGGACGGATGATGCTATCGCCATCTATACGGAGCTCCTCAAATCTAATCCTGCCGATACCGAAGTGCTGACTGCCCTTGGAATTATCAGCAACGCACTCGACAGGCCCGATGAAACCCGAATCTTCTTCCGTCGCGTTATCGAACTGGAGCCATGGAATGACGACGTACGCAAGGCTCTGGCTGATCTCGACATGCCTTCGACAACCGGCATGGAAACCGCTTCGACAATATCGCCCGATATGGTCATGCCTTCAGATGCGCCTGAAACTGATGCAATTCTTGCAAATCTCCGCAAACCGGCGCCCTCACAGGAGGAATCTTCTGACGAACTATACCGCAGGGCATTGAAGCTGGCGGATGACGGACAGTGTCTTCAGGCAATCACAGTCCTTCAACGCCTCCTGCAGCAAGATCCGGACAACGCTCTCTTTTCCAACGACTTGGCGGTACTCTATTCCCGCCAGGGAGATACCGCGAATGCGCTCTTATATCAGGAGAAAGCGGTCGGCCTGGCGCCCTTGGACAGAAACTTCCGAAGAAATCTGGCGAGTCTGTATTACAGCTCCGGAAGCCGCATTGACGATGCCATCGCCCTGTACACACGATTGCTGAAAGAAGATGCGGAAGACATCGAAACCCTGAGTGCCCTTGCAATCATCAGTATCGACAGCAACCGGCCGGATGAAGCCGGAATATTCCTGAACAGAATTGTCGATCTGGATCCCGGCAACATGGATGCACGCAGAATTCTGGAACAGATAGCCCCCGCACACAATAACGGTTTTTTTTTGACGGCCGGATAGACCAATCGGATGAAGCATTCGAATCCGAAGAGCACTGTCCGGCCAATCCCCTCGTTTCCATAATCATCCCGGTCTTCAACCAGTGCGAAGTTACGGCAGCCTGCCTGGACTCGCTCGTTAGAAACCCTCCCCACGTCCCATTTGAAATTCTTGTCGTCGATGACGCGTCAACGGATCATACCCCTGTATTCCTGGGTGAAATCGAGGCGACTGAATCACGAATCAGGATCCTGAGGAATGAACACAACCAAGGGTTTGCCCGATCCTGCAACCGGGGAGCGGAAGCCGCACGGGGAACGTATCTCCTTTTCCTCAACAATGATACCGAGGTGCAGCCGAACTGGTTCTCCCCCCTCCTCGCCTGCCTTGAAGAGAATCCGGACATCGGCATGGTCGGCCCCAAGCTGGCATTCCCCGACGGAACAATCCAGCATTGCGGGAAGATATGGAAGGACACCAACGGCCCGCTGTCCCAGCCTCACCATATCTACTACCGGGCGTCCGGAGATGCGCCGTTCGTCAATGAAAGCCGCGAATACCAGATGCTTACCGCTCCCTGCATCCTGGTCCGTCGCGACGAATTCCTCACCATCGGTCCTTTGGACGACGGATACGAGAACGGCTGGGAGGACGATGACCTGTGCTATGCATATCGAGCAGCGGGAAAGAGATGTTATTACTGCGCCGAAAGTACGGTTATCCACCATCAAAGCAAAAGCCTGAATGAGAATAAAAAGATAGCTGCGGACTATCGACACACGCATGCTTCAAGCGGCGATGACTGTGAAAGCAGTGAACGGGAAATCCAGCATGTTTCCGTCGACGAACAACGCATCGTTGCCGTCCGGAAACGTTTCCTCAAAAACCGGAACCGATTTTTCTCCAAATGGAAGGACTCGATTGTGAGGGATGACTACAAATTCTACAGCCGCGACGGGATAGCATTCGTTTCGATTATCATCCCGGTTTTCAATCGTCTCGAGTTTACCGAAAAGTGCCTTGCGGCGCTCTCCCGCACCACGCCGGAGGGGAGCTATAAACTGATTGTCGTGGATAACGGCTCCACGGACGGAACAGCGGACTTTCTGAAGAAGCAGAACATGATATCCCACGTGATCACGAATCCTACGAACCTCGGCTTTGCAAAAGCCTGCAACCAAGGGGCCGAAGCCGCCCACGGAGACTATCTGCTGTTCTTGAATAACGATACCGAACCGCAAGCCGGGTGGCTGGATTCTCTTATACGGATAATTCACCCGAATCCGGCAATCGGGGCGGTAGGCAGCAAGCTCCTGTATCCGGACGGCACCATCCAGCATGCCGGCGTGGTTCTGGTGGATGACAAAAAAACAGGGGATCCTCTGGTCGGGAAGCATATTTATAGAGGAAATCAACCGGACTTTCCGGAAGCAAACATACCGTTCTGTTACCAGGCCCTGACCGCGGCGTCGCTGTTGGTCAGACGTTCGGCGTTTGTCGACGCCGGAGGATTCGACGAAAACTACTGGAATGGCTACGAAGATATCGATCTGTGCCTTCGTCTCGGGGAACTGGGACATCTCATTGTGTATACTCCGCAGAGCGTCCTCGTTCACCATGAGTCGAAAAGCGGTCCCGAACGATTCGCCAGGGCCGGACACAACATCCATCTGCTGCATCAAAAATGGCTTGGGAAAATTATTCCTGATTTCACCATCACGGAAGACGGAAAAATCACTGCAACCGCAAACGCTACGATTTTTCCCTATACCGGCCAAAGTTCACAACCCGGCGCAGGAGCGCGACAACGGGCTCGCCTTGTTTCAATCGTAATCCTGACCTTCAATCAACTGGACAAGACCAGGGATTGCATCGAGAGCATCCGTAGACATACCCCTGAACCCCATGAAATCATATTCATCGACAACGGTTCCACCGATGGAACGCTCGACCGGCTGCGAGAGTTGTGCGCCTGCAACGAAAACTACACCCTCATCGCTAACGGAGAGAACAGGGGATTTGCCGCCGGTTGCAACCAGGGTATAGGGGCGGCGAAGGGAGACCATGTCCTCCTCCTGAATAATGACGTCGTTGTAACAAAGGACTGGCTCGGCGGTCTCCTCGAATGTCTGAGACTGACCCCGAACGCGGGAATCGTCGGCCCCATGACCAACAACATCAGCGGCATACAGCAGGTTCCGGGAGTTCGGTACGCATCGGTCGCGGAACTTGACGCATTCGCCGCCGAGTTCAGGGACAGGAACCGACATCAACGTATTCCCTTCCGCCGCATCGTCGGCTTCTGCATGCTCTTCAGAAAAAGTCTGACCGACGAGATTGGTCTCCTTGACGAATCGTTCGGAACGGGAAACTTCGAGGATGACGACCTGTGCCTGCGCGCCGCGATAGCCGGATACCGCAATATCATTGCAGGGGATGTCTTCATTCACCATGTGGGAAGCGCATCATTCAGGGGCAACAACTTCGACTATGTCGAGGCTCTCACCGACAACGGCAGACTTTTCAGAGAAAAGTGGAGCCGCCCGGTAACCGACGAACTGGAAGGAAAAAGAATTATCACGCTGAAAACGCTTGAGAAAGCGGACACCCTCTTCCAGCGCGGTGACCATGACGGCATGATAGAGACGATCCTCCAGGAAGGCATCCGCCAAATCCCGGACGAAAGCAGATTCTACCTTGCGCTCGCCGGATACCTTCTTGACCTGGGCAGACACAAAGATGCCTTCGATGTCCTGACGGAGCTTCCGGAGAGTTGCCGGGAAGAAACGCGTCTCGTGCTGACCGGCAGGGCATTGGCGGGAATGGGCGCCGCAGAAGAAGCTTTTTCCGAAGTGGAGTCGGCGCTGCGGATAAATCCCGGGTCGGCCCCGACGTACCATCTCCTCGGACTCCTCGAGGAGGCGCGCGGGCACCGCGACCGGGCGGCAATCCACTGGCAAAAGGCTCTGGAATGCGATCCGGGATACGGTGAACCCTGCACGGCGATGGGAATCCTTGGACTTGAAAATGACCGGGAAAAGGCCCTCAATCTGCTGGAACAAGGTTTTCTCCTGTCACCCCTTGTCTCCGAAACTATTCTCAGATATCACACGGCGGTTACCACGGCGGGCGAATTCGAACGGGCCGAAAGACTGTTTCGTGAGATGCATCGCATCTATCCGCAGCACCGGACCATTCATTTCCTGCTCATCGATCTCCTGATTCGCCAGGGGAAAACCGAAGAGGCATTGACCGAAATCGAGGAGGCGTGCGTCGTGTTCGGAGTTACCGAAGGGATGCTGGCAGCCGGGCTCGAATTGCGGAGAACCATCGGCCCCATGGCGATCCCCGATGAAAAACAGGCGGCCGGGACAAGCGTCTCCCTGTGCATGATCATGAAGAACGAGCAGGACAATCTCCCGCGCTGCCTGAAAAGCCTCAAACCGGTTGCGGATGAAATCATCATCACCGACACCGGTTCAACGGACAGCAGTCGACAGATAGCGGAACTTTTCGGCGCGCGACTGTTCGAGTTTCCCTGGAACGGCGACTTTTCGGCTGCCAGAAATGTCTCGCTGGAGCATGCGGCCGGAAACTGGATCCTGGTCATGGATGCCGACGAGGTCCTTTCCGAGCTGGATTACCGCCGATTCCGGGACCTGGTGGAGGCTGCACCTCAGGCAGGCGCCGCCTATGATATCGTGACGAGAAACTACATGTTCACCATCAACCTGGAGAAATGGCGGCCGAACGACGGGAGATACCCCAATGATGAGGCAGGAGCGGGATGGACCCCCAGCAACAAGGTGCGGCTCTTCCCGAACCTGAGCGGAATCCGCTTCGAGAACCCGGTCCACGAGATGGTGGATCTCAGCATAGCGTCCAGGAAAATTCCCATCCTCCACACGGATATCCCCGTACATCACTACGGGTATCTGGACAAGGAGCGTCAGAAAAGGAAAGGAGAGGAATACTACCTGCTCGGCAAGAAGAAACTCGAACAAAGCGGGGGGAACGATTTCAGGGCACTGTGCGAACTTGCGGTCCAGGCAGGCGGAATCGGGCGCTATCAGGAGGCGGTCGAATTGTGGGAGAGGGTTCTCGCCATGAATCCGGCCTACCCCCTTGCCCTCTTCAACCTGGGGTATGCGCTTTTACAGATGGGGCGTTTCCATGAATCACGGAACTCATCGGCAAAGGCAATGGAGCTGGATCCGGGACTCTTCGAGGCGGTGAACAACTTCGCTATCTGTGAGATCTGCGTGGGATCAACGGAAAAGGCAATTCAAGTGCTGGAAGCCTCCCTGAAAAAGAGGCCGGACGATGCCAATACCCTGATAATGCTGGCAGTTGCGCGTATCTGCTCGGGAGAAAAAGAATCGGCTGTCTCCGTATTCCGGCATCTTTTGGAGAAAAACGTCTACTTCGCCGAATTTGTAAACGAAGCGTCAAGGAAGCTTTCTGAAGCCGGCAAAGCCGGATATGCGAAAGAATTACTGGAAACCGCGCTTATTCTCCACTCAGGGAATGATGAGACAGGCAGGCTGCTTCGGGAGTTTGTGGAAACACCATAAGACTATTTGCATAACACCTGAATTCGTGATGTCTGAATGCCTAGGCGAGCGGGATGCCGGGGGTTGAACGTCACCAATGCCGTTTCTCGCCGCTTACGCCGGGTGAACTTCGCCGGGACCGATTAAGCCACGCGAATGCATGAAACCGAGGCATTCCGCGGGGCAAAGGCGTGAGGATATCACGAATTCAGGTACAAAATGGATACAGCCAAAACCCGGCTCTCGCCCGCTTCGCTAGAGGCCACAGAGGTCACAGAGAATACTCGAAAGATTGCGACATACTATTAGATTATCTCCGCGCACTTTTGCTTCGATCTATCGCGCATACGAAAAAACCCTCTGTTAAGAGGGTCTTTTTTCGTCAACGGGACTGTAGTGCCCGCGGGGCGCGTTCTATACGGCCTTGCCGAGCTGCTCCTGAGGCTGCTTCATGAGACCGGCCGCCAGATTAAGATTGATGTTTATGGCGATAGTCAGCTTCTGCGGCTCAGGATACGCAAGAACTTCGAACAGACGTTTGTCGAGAAACAGGCTGAGATTGAGGATATCCTCGCGCAGGTTTTTCGGCAGCGGGTTATCGGGCATGGTCAACTCGCTCTGAAAGAAACTCCAGATTTTCTGATTGAATTTGATCGCTTCCTCCAGGCGCCGATCCCTGTCGGGGGCATCCCAATTGTCCTGGCAGCTCTTCAGCATAAGCCCTGCCCTGGTCAGCAGCGATGCCTCCAGTTCCCGCTGCGTCATCCCCTCCTTGTTTGCATTCTGATATACGTTAAACGGATTATTTGACATGGGAAAGTAACTCCTCTTCGTAGTCAATCAGTTTTCTGGTAAGTTTCAAGGCATGATAGAAGTCACCGGCCACAACCTGTTCGCTTATCCTGTCCACGTGCGGTTTCGTGCTGGGAGCGGCGGCAAGGATATCCTTCACCAGCTCCCAGTATCGCGTATGGTAATCCACCTGGTTTTCCCGGTCGATATACATGAGCTGGATGGCGAAATAGACTCGTCGCGATGGTGAACAAGCCTCCCTCTCCGCCATGATGTCCTTCTGGCGCAGTATCGGCACGGTATTCTCCACCACGAACTCGCTTGCCTTGGAGCCGTTTTGGATGACCGCTCCGCCGATAATGACCTTTTCATCGGGTTTCAGCCGAAGTTTCAGGGACATCTCGATTCCTTTCTCCTAGTCCGTCACGAAACCGACAAGCTCTTTTCTTGCCGTTGCCATGTCGGACCCCAGTTCACCAAGAGTTTTTGATGCGGCGAGCACCTCCGCGTCCGTTGCCGTCGACGATATCTCAGGAACGGACGAAGCCATGCTTCCCGTTCCAGTGTACCCGAGCTTGTCCCAGAGTGAAGTGTTTTTTTCGTACACGGGCGCCGGTGGAGGAGGAAAGGTCATGCTGAGAATTTCCTTTCGCAGGGAAATGTAGCTCATCAGTATCTCCTTGCGCTCGGCGCTGTCTTGCGGAAAAGGGGGATAATTTTTGATAATTTTGCCTAAATTCTCTTTCAACCCATCGACCAGGTCCGACGCTTTGGATAGGGCTTCGGATGAAGATCGGATGTTTTTCGCAATTAGGTTCTTTTCTTCATTGAAGCTTCCCAGCCTTCCCATGGTGGAAGAGGCGCGCTGGATTGAAACCGATACCGGTTCCCGGTTTTTCTCGGTTCTCAAGTCCTGTTGCTGTTGATTCGGCATCGTAGACTGGTAGGTCTTGCGAGCCTGATCCTGTACGGCCGAAATTTTTTCATTTCCCGCTATCGGCTCAATCGCCATTTCACCACCCCCTGTTGCGGCAAGGGGAGGAGAGCACCCTCTCCTCCCCTTTTGTTGACGTTACCGTGCGTTCCCGAGATCCTAGAAGAGTCTCATGACCGCCTGTGCCGACTGGGATGCCATGCTCAGAGAGGTTACACCAAGGTTCTGCTGGGTCTGGAGCATCAGCATGTTGGCGCCTTCTTCGTTCATGTCCGCCAGTGTCAGGTTGTCCGCACCGGTCTTCAGTTCGTTGATCATGGAACTGGTGAAGTCCTGACGGGTGGTGACGACGCTCATGTTGGAGGACAGCTTGGACGACTCGCTGCGAAGTTTGTTCAGTGCGCCTTCCAATTGTGACGCGGAGGACTGGATATGTTTTGTCTCATCAGCCGTAATCTCTGTTCCTGCAGTAGCCCACTTCAACGTACCAGACGACGCTGAATCGATGGAAAGACCAGACGCAGTGGCAGTGAAGCCCTGAATACCGAGGGTAGAAGTACCGGTCGCCTGGCTGAATTCAACGGTCTGCTTGCCGCCGGTCAGGAAGTTGGTGCCGCGGTAGCCGGAGTCGCTGGCCAACTGGGTGATCTGGGTCATCAGGGTGTCGAAGGTACCCGCGTAGGCCGCGCGGTCGGTGCTGCTGCCGGATGCCAGGGCCGCCTGGGCGACACCTTTCGCGGATTCGATAAGGGAGGTGATCGCCTTGATGCCCGAATCCGCCGCCTTGACCATCTGCACTGCTTCCGCCATGCCGTCCTTGCGGGCGCTCAGGTCATCGGCGCGCTGCATGTGGGACTGGGCCGCGAAGTAGTTGGTCGGGTTGTCGAGAGGAGTGTTCACCTTCTTGCCGGTTGAAAGACGGGTCTGGGTCTGATCGATCAGCTTGCTGGTTCCCTGGAGGGAAAGAAGGTTGCTCCTCATGCCGGAAGTCAAAGAAATTTGGTTTGCCATGGTGTTGCTCCTTTTCTGGGTTTTTTACCGGCCTTCTGGCCGGGTTGCGCCGATTCATCGGCTGGTTGTGAATGTCGGGTTTCCTGACCTCATTCTGAGATCGTCCTTCACCGTCCTTTCTTGGCTGTTTTCCCGAACATTTAGTACTCTTATCGAACGGCACGTAAAAAACTTTAGGGAAAAATCGGTGGAAACCTGAAAATATTCAACCTGCCCGGTCCGAGTCTCGGAACATCTAATTTGCTGGTCATTGAGCACCAGCCAGAAGCCGCGCAATCTCATGAAACTGGCGTGCAGCCTCCTGCCATGAGAGCCGGCTCATATCCTCCGCCGCAACCATCCCCTTGCGGTGGAGCTGGTGTCGCATCCGGTAGGCGGTTTCGAGATTTTCGACAATTTCCTCAAGGTCAGGCTCGAACCAGACTCCCCTTCCGTGCCCCTGCCAAAGATACGGCCGGTAGCGGGTCAACGGGATAGCGTTATCTTCGGTAATCACGTCGGCATGACCCGTCATGTCCGATGCGATTACCGTTTTGCCACATGCCATGTACTCGCACATAACCATGTTGTTTCCCCCCTCGCAACGGTTGGGAAAGAGACCGATGTCGCTGGCAAGGTAGACCTGCCTCATAGTCCTGTTGTCTCTCAGAGGATGAAGAAGAACCCTCCTTACATCGATACCGTTCTCGCACAGGGTGCGGTAAAGAAGCGTCATGCATTCCTCTTCCGCGTGCCGGTACTTGATGGAGGACGAAAGCTCCATTGTCTTCAGCGAAAGCGGCCACTGGTTGTACCACGCGCACGACAAAACCGCATCGGCATGCCTGTCCATGAAAATCTTCATGGCCGCTATAACGAGATCCTGCCCTTTTCTCAGCTCGAATTTCCCGCCGGAAAATACCACGAAGATATCCCTTTGAACCGATTCCCGAGCGGGATAAAACAACAGGGGATCAATCCCCTGAAGGATGGTCGAGGTAGCGTTAAACCCTCCAATCCTCAGGTTATACTCGCACCAGCGGGAGCCTGCCACCATATACTCCCAACGTTTCGCGGCGTCGCGCGCATGGGCCAACACTTCTATGTTGTCCTCGAAAAAGCAGTATCCGATATTAACAGCGTCCCGGAGGTCCGGCTGCAAGGGCTGCAGGTCCCAACCCTGCGCACAGTGAAGAGTGACGCCGTCGACCCGCGGAAGAGCGGTTATCTCGCGCCTGAGATAGTCTCCCGCTATTCCCCAGCCGTGGGACGCCCCGGAAGGAAGTGCCGTTTTCATCCGTTAGTCTCCATCTCGCTTTTCAATGCGACGCTATAGGATTGAGCATCGAAATCCTTGTCAAAGAAACCCGCATTTCTGTAATACAGCGTGGCCTCCCGCACCCTGTTCAGGAAAAAAGCGGCAAATCCCCGCAATGCCTGAATTTCAGAATCTCTGGGAAAGTCCGTTTCAAGGATCTCGAGAAGGTTGTCCGCCTCCTCGACTTTGCCGGACACCAGAAGATTCCTGACGAAACCGACGCCGTAATCCCGGAAGCCGCTTTCCAGCAGGCCCGTAAGTCCTTCGTTCTCCGTAATGGAACGCCACTTGGCGAGAAAGTAGATCCTGTTGCGCTTCAGGATATCCGCGGCTGCATCGGCCCGTTCGTAGTACTCAATCCGGCGCAGCGCCCGGATGGTGCCGCTCCATTCGTGCTCGTACGCCGCCGCCGGAACTATATAACTTTTCAGTCCGGCTCTTCTGATCTGCAGGCCCAGGTCCCATTCCTCGAAATAGCACGGCGAATAGGCATCCTCGAAACGTATCCGGTTTTCCGTAAAAAGCTCACGCTTTATCGCGAACAGAAAGCCGGAGACAGCATCCACGGCAATCGGTTCGACAAAAGACCCCTTGTCGAAATAGCAGTAATCCCTGGTGAGAGTGAAATCCACGAACGACCCTTGTGGGCCGACACACGCCGCCCGTTCAAGAGTCATGAGGCTGGCTTCGAGCGCTCCCACCGTTTCGGCCTTGAGATGAACATCGGCGTTCACGATAAAAACTACGGGCGTAACTGCCATGTCGATACCGATATTCCAGGCGCGTGAGACCCCCACATTGCGCTTCATGATCGCATAATGGGTGATTCGGGGGTGATTCTTCAATTCTTCGGCGACTTTTTCGTTGTTGAAAACCACGATTACGTCACCGTCGATGTCCCTGAGGTCATCAAGAAGAGTCACAATGCTGTGGTTGCTTGCAGGTGAATAATCCAGCACCGGTATGACGAAGCTTCGGGATGATGACGACAACGGCGGGAGCGTATTCCGGGCCAGGTGAAGGGGTGTATTCAGCCTATTCAGGGAACGAGCCCTGAGCTCTTCGGCTGAAAAGGTTGTCGGCTTCCCCTCGAAAATCACGTTCAACAGGTCCTCGACCCTGTGATGGTAGGTATGGGCTGCGTGGACAAGCCTTCGCCCTCGCTCTCCAATACGTTGCCTGAGCATTTCGTTGTCCAGATAAAATCCTATCACGTCGTGCAGGAGCCCGTCATGGCGGTAGACGGCATAATCCTCACCATCGCGAAACAGGATGTCCTGACCGCTGTTCCAGGCCATATCGGTTACAAGGAGAGAACCGGTGGACATCGCCTCAAATACGCGCATATTCAAATCATTGTTCACCGCGCTGTTGAATACTATCCTGGAAGCGGAGAGAACCTCCGCCATCTCGCCCATGAAGCAGCGCTCCACATGGAGATTTGTCTTTTCCGACAGCCTTGTCAGCAATTCCGCGCGACGCGGGTTGTTGCTCGTGACGCTCCCCACGAAACCCACATCGTATCGTTTTGCCACGTCGTGGTATGCATGAATCTCGGGATCGCACGCCAGCGGAAGCCAATGGGCATTCATCCCCTGTTTCCTGAACAACTCAAGGTATTCCCGCTGGGCGATGAAAACGAAATCGAAGAAACGGGCCCATTCCAAATGCCATTTCAGGTTCAGGTGCGTATCGATCAGGTAGCATGCCTTCGGGCAGGGAAGCGCGTCGAGATTGGTCGGGTGATACCCTCCGACTAACTCAACCCACAGATACAGATCGGGATGTTCATGAGAGTCGACAGAAGCAAGCACCTTTTCCATGTCCGGAGAAAAACCGGTGGCAATGTCATGGGGCAGGACCGGCGCTTTCATGGCATGAAGCTTCCACTGTTCAATCAATTCGGCAGGAAGGAGAGGGCCGATGGTCGTAAGGCGGGATATGCGCCGCAAAGCCCGTTCCAGATACACGGCAGTGGTGACGGGATAGGAAACGTATGCAAGCCAGATTCTCAGATCTTTCATCGAGTCACCCCGTGTCAAGTGATCAGCAGGCGCAGCGATTCGGCCATGTACTCAACAGGACCGCTCCAGTCGCCTGGGCTTTTCTGCCTGAAGAGCCGCATGGTGGGATACCAGGGGGAATCCGCCCGTCCGGACATCCAGCGCCAGTCAGGCGCATATGGCAGCAGCACCCAGACCTGCTTTTTCATGGCTCCGGCCAGATGGGCGGCGGCGGAATCGATGGTGATGACCAGGTCCAGGTTTGCAATGAATGCCGCGGTCTGGGAGAAATCTCCGAATTCATTCGTATAATCGTGAACTTTCATCCCGCCGGGAGGATTTTGAAGCTGCTCCGAACCCTCTCCCACCTGGAGGCTGTAAAAGACAACGCCCGGAACGGTGGCGAGCGGCGCCAGCGCCTGAAGCGAAGCCGAACGCTTCGGGTCCGGTTTCGACCGCCCCGCCCAGACGAGGCCGATGCGGAAGCCGGTATTTCCTTGCAGCCGCATTTTCCATTTCTCGACTTTCTCGCGAGACGGGACGAGGTATGGGACGCGGGACGGAATCGTGTCCAGCATCGTTCCGAATATACGGGGAAGACTCATCAACGGAACCTGAGAATCGATCCCGGACAGCGACTCGTCGCGAACCACAGTTCTCACGCGCGGAAAGGAGTCGGCTAGAAGCTCCCGAAGCGATTCATGCTGGCACTCGAAAATGATATCCTCTCCCCGTTCCGCCGCGAGATGCAGGTAGCGGACAAACTGGAAGGTGTCGCCGAACCCCTGCTCCGCATGTACCAGAAGGGTTTTTCCATGAAAGGGCGTTCCATCCCAGAGGGGAATCCCGCCATGGCGGACCGGAACCGGGTCGTTTTTGGCGAAGCGCGCCTCGAAATCCCGGAAACCTTCCCTCAGGTTCCCGGTGAGCAATTTCAGCATGGCACGGTTCCAGCGTGCCGTTGCATAATCGGGACGAAGCGCCAACGCCGTTTCAAAGCAAGCGGCCGCCTCAGCGACCCTGCCCTGCGCCTGGAGGGCAACCCCCAGATTCTGGTGAGCCCGGATGTCTTCCGGAGAGATGGTCAGGGCCTGGCGGTAGTGGCCGATTGCTTCCTCGATCCGGTCGTCACCGTACAGCGCATTTCCGAGATTAATATGTCCGTCGGCATAGCCGGTATCCAACGCAACGGCGTGCCGGAACAGGGAAGCGGCCGCCTCTCCTTTCCCCTGTTCCCGTGAAAGAACTCCGAGGGCGTTGAATACCTCCGGAACGCGGGGATTCACGAGCAGGGCCCGGCGCAGGGGATCCGCCGCGGCCTCCGGCGTTCCTTGCTGAAGCCGGGAAAGCCCCTCGGAATAGGCTGCCTCCAACTCATCGGAATAGCGGCCGAACTGGTCCTGAAACCGGGCAAGCCGTGTAGCGAGGGCTTTTCCGATTTTTGACACCACACCGCACCAGTCGCCGGGGCTGCCCTGGCGAAACAGCCTCGCGCTCGGATACCAGGGTGAATCGTCACGATCGAGCATCCAGCGCCAGTCAGCGGCATGGGGCAGCATCACCCAGGTCTCTTTCCCCAGCGCCCCGGCAAGATGGGCAACTCCGGTATCGATGGATATCACGAGATCGAGGTGCGCGATAAGCGCCGCCGTGTCGCTGAAATCCCGTATATCGGGAGTGAGGTCGATGAGTTTCGGTCCATTGTCCATGGATTCAATCTTCGCGCCTTTTTCCCGTATCTGGAGGGAATAGAAAGCAACTCCACCGGTTTCCGCAAGGGGCGATAGAAATCGGAACGGACAGGTCCGGTTCGGGTCGGGCTTCTTCCTCCCCTCCCACACGATCCCGACCCTGAATGCACGGCTGTCCGTGAATTTCGGAGACCATTCCGCCAGTTTCTCTAGTGAGGGATAGAGGTAGGGCACTGTCCTTGGAAGTGCATCAACCCGCGCGCCGAAGACCCGCGGCAGGCTCATGAGCGGCAGGTGCAGATCAAAGGGTGGGAGGTGACTTCCGGAAGCAACGACTTCGTCGACCCCCTTCACTTCTTCCAGCAATCCCTTCAGCGGAGCCGGGCACTCCAGCACCACCCTGCCGCCGTGCTCGGCTACCAGGGGGAGAAACCGGGCGAACTGGAGACTGTCGCCGAACCCCTGCTCACAGTGAACAAGGATAGTCCTGCCCGAGAGGGGAGCGCCATTCCACGCGGGTTGGGAAAAGTTCCTGACTTTGGATGGATAGCCGCGTTTTTTCCAGCGCCACTCGAACTCTTCCCACCCCTGCGCATATTCACCCACCTGAAGAAGGGCGAGAGCCAGGTTCCAGTGGGCTTCCGCGCACCCCGGGTCGATGGCGAGCGCGCGATGGCAGCTCGCCATTGCCTCGAAGGGTTTCCCCAGGGCCTGCAGCGCCGTTGCGATGGTGACATATGCTTCCACAAATCCGGGCATATGGCTCAGGGCGTTGCGATAGCCGCGGATCGCATCTTCCCATCGCCCCATCTCAAGCAGTGCATTGCCGCGATTATGATGGGCCGGGCCGCAATCGGGCATCAGCGCAAGAAGCCTGTCGTATACTGCCACGGCGTCATCGAAGCGCTCCATGCCGTGGAGGACGTCGCCCAGACGGAGATACGGGTCGGGATTTCCAGGGTCCCGCGCAATATCACGTGCATATGTGTCAAGCAGCTCCTTCATCCGTACCCCGTATCGTTTATTTCCTTTGCGCTCTTTGCGTCTTTGCGTGCGTACTATCTTTTCGCTTCAAAACATACGACGCTTTCGCCCAGGCTAACGAGAATTCACGTCCTCGCCGTTATTGAGCAATAACCATGCCTCTTGCCATTCCACCATAACATACTGATATAACTAGCTTTTATTACTACCATACATAGAGTGTCAATTTTTTGAACCAATCACGCATCTTGCCCGTTCTCACTTCATTCACACGTATCCCTGATTTTCATTTGTCTGTGGCGCGGGTTCCGTGATACAGTCTTTAGCCGATTTTCCGGCGCTTGATCGCTTCGCGTTTTCAGCTTTTCGCTGACGCCGACGACTCTCGGCGCGTGAACTTCCGTTGGAGGGAATGAAGGGAATGGCAAAGCACAATAGTGCCTATGATCAATATTACAAGGTCGGACAACAGGTGAAGGTCGGCGTTCGCCTGTCAGGGACGATGCTTCGCGAGAGCAACGGGGAAATAACGCGCGTCGACGGTAGCTACGTTACGGTTGAAATGCTCGGTGGAGGACTGCCGGCCCGCTCATCCGAAGGAAAATCCGATGCACGTGTCGTGCTTTCAGGATGGTCCGGGTGGGGCTTTTACTGCTGTGACGCCCTTCTCGAAGAGGGGGGCTCCCGCAAGGATATTCTGCTCAAGTTGGTGGGAGCGGTTGAGGAAAAACAGCGGCGGGAATATTTCCGCCTGGATGTGATGATACCCTTTGTCCTTGATGCGCCGGATACACAGCATGCGGGCACCATAAAAGAGAACTGGAACGCATCGCTGGTCCGCAACCGGAACGCGCCTCCCCCGAAAATGTTTCCCTCCGGAAAGGGCTTCCGGGCCGTAACGAGCGACGGAAGGGATCTCCGGCCCGAGACCGTAAACCTGAGCGGGGGCGGCATGCGGGTCCGCATGAATTCGGGCATCCGCGCGGGCAATCTGGTGAATGTGGACCTCTACATCCCCCTCCCCTCGCCGAGAATCATCAGCGTCGTCGCGGAGGTGCTGCGCTGCAACGAGGTCACCCTGCGCATCGAAAAGGAACCGGTCTACATTATCGCGATGCGGTTCATCCACATAGATGAAAAAGATCGTGAAGCAGTAATCGCATACATTTTCGCCGAACAGAGAAGTCAGCTGAAGTCCGAGACGGAACGGGAAAGGTAACGACGCAAACCCGATGCCCCGTCACATCGCTCCGCGTGGTCCCTCCACCCTTCCGGCGGATGCCGCAGCCGGTTCACCGGTCGTAGCGCCGCCCGTAGAAGCGGGGAGGACGGCCTGCCGGAAATCCCGCGGCTCGCTCTTTTCCCCATCCACATTCAACACCACGATATCCACCCGCCGGTTTTTCGCCCTGCCCTCTGCCGTGCCGTTGTCCGCGACCGCCCTGTATTCCCCGTACCCGGCAGCCGAAAGACATTCGGGCTCGAACTTGTAGTACGACACCAGGTGGCGAACGATGTTGGTTGCCCTGGCCGCCGACAGTTCCCAGTTAGAAGGAAACGCTCGCGTATTGATCGGCACGGTATCCGTATGCCCTTCCACCCGTATCTGGTTGGAATAGTCGGACAGCGACTCGGCGATCTTGGCCAGCAGCGAATACGAGCTAACCTTGATCTCCGCGCTCCCCGAATCGAAGAACCCAGCTTCTTTCAGACTCACAACCAGACCGCGACGGGTAATATCCAGGGTCACCTTGTCCTGCATCCCGTTCTTCAGCAGGTAGGCTTCCAGAGACGCCCTCGCGTTCTTGAAATCCTTTTCTTCCCCCTTATGCCTGGCCCTGGTGTTGGCCCTGCTGTCTTTGGTGAACGGCATCTGCGGGTTCATGGGGCCGCGGGACGCGGGGGGCGTAATGGCGGGAATCTGACTCAATTCGGTGGAGTCCAGAACATTGACCTTGCTCATGGGGCTGGACTTCGCGTATCCGAACGACTCGCGGAGCGAGGCGATGACCTCCTCCACCTTGCGCTTGTCGGTCTGGGACATGGCGAACAGGGTCACGAACACGGCAAAGAGAAGTGTCACGAAATCGGCGTACGAGACCATCCACCTTTCATGGTTCACGTGCGGCTCGGGTTTTTTCTTTCTTCGCGCCATTTACTTCGCCTTTTTCTCATCCCCGCTGTTAACCAGGAAAGAGCGCAGTTTCTGCTCGATGTAGTGCGGATTCTCCCCGTTCTGGATGGCGGTGAGCCCTTCGATAATCATCCGCTTGTGGAGCAGCTCCTGCTTGATGCGGTGTTTGAGCTTGGTGGCAAAGGGGAGACAGATGATATTGGCGGTCATGAGACCGTAGATGGTGGCCACGAAGGCCACGGCGATCCCCGCGCCTAATTTGGATGTGTCGGCGAGGTTGTTCATGACGTGGATGAGGCCGAGAACCGCGCCGATGATGCCGATGGTGGGGGCATATCCGCCCATGGCTTCGTAAAACTCCGCGCTTCCCTTTGCATGCTCTTCAAAGGTGTCCAGTTCCGTTTCCATGGTTTCCTGCAGTTTCTGGGGATCGATGCCGTCCACGACCAGTGATATCCCTTTGCGTGTGAATCGATCCTTTGCGTTCTGCGCTTCCTGTTCCAGTGAGATAAGGCCGTTCTTCCTTGCCTTGGCGGCGTAACCGATGATTTCCTTTATAATCCCCTCGCTGTTCTGTGCCTCCGCGAAGAGCACTCTTTTCGCGTCCTTCACCGCCTGGAGGATCGTGGACAAGGGAAAACTGACACACGCCGCGCCGAAGGTACCGCCGAGAACGATAAGGGCCGCGGTCGGCTGAAGAATCGCGCTGACATGACCTCCTTCGAGGATCTGGCCGCCGATTACCGCGCCGAAACCGAGTACAAGTCCGATGATGGTCGCAATATCCATAAAAATAAGATCCCGTGGTTATAGTACCCCACCCTGGGGGGATAGGAATGGTACAGCGCTCGTACGGAGCAGGCGGCGGCAAGGGTTTGGCCGTGCCCGACCTTACGTGTCGGTCTCCATGTCGGATGAGTCAAAAACCGGACGGAAGCATCCGGCAAGGCCCTTCCTAAGGTACCTGCCGCCGTCGCCGCGCTGGGCCCGGGTTATAATCCTCGTCCTGAACCGTACGATCTGTTCGATAATGGCGGACGCACTCTCCCGCACCAGATACCGCTTGCCGTTGGTCAGGGTAATGTGTGTATCCGGCGTTTCCTCGATACTCTCTATCAGGTCCTCATTCAGAAACATCTCGCTGCGGTCAAGCCTCGTTACGCGTATCATACGTCACCCGTTACTCCCTCAAGTATATCTTTCGGACAGCTCGCGTTTTTCTTGAGCACTATCTGTGCCAATCCACCCGAAACAGGATTTTCCCCTGAAACCGCCGGACGAAAAAAAAGGCCATACGGCGTGTATCGCTCGTCCGGCCTTCAGGGGAAACGTATCAACAGGCAACAATGGAAAGGCTTGATCAAGACGCGTGAAAAGGTCACAGATAATCAAGCAGCGATAGCTGGCTGATCTTCGCCGTTGCGGACAGGGCTGCCTCGAACGCCGTCTGCTGCTGATTGAGATCCACCGCCGCCTGTATCATGTCAACCCCCTGGGTATCGGATATGATGCCGGTGAGAGTGGACTGGTCGCGGGTAATCATCGTCTGAGCGTTTTCAAGCCGGTTCAACCTGCCGCCCACATCGCTGATGGCATTGGAAACCTGCTTCATGGCATCGTCCAGCTTTGCCGCCTCGGTTTGAATAGACGATGGGTCATTATTGTTTATTGCCGTTATCAGGTTGTCGAATGTCTGGAGAATATCGACGGATCCGTAGCTGCCCGTGCCCTTCAGCAGCGAATCACCGGTAATGTTTATCGCCGCGAGGGATCCCTGGTCGATCTCGACGGAAATGTCGTCACTGGAACCATGGTAGGTGTTGTCGCTCTTTGAGAACGGTGCTGTGTCCGTCTTGAAACCGGCGAACAGGTACTGATCGCCCAGTTGAGTATTTCCCATGTCAATCAGCTGCTTTTTCAGTTCCGTCAACTGGGAAACCGCGTTTTGCCTGACGGTGGAGTCCGCGCTGCCGCTTCCAACGGTTCCGGCCACCTTCCTCGACTGTGCGAGGACATCAACCATTCCTTCCAGCGCGGTTTCTGACATATTCAGCCAGAGGTCTCCCTTGTTAATGTTGCTCAGGTACTGTTCGCCCTCCTCCAGTTTGCTTTCAACATTCAGCAACTGCCGGGTGGTGATGGGGTCGTCGCTGGGCCGATTTATCACGGCGCCGGATGCAATCTGCTCCTGCAAGCGCCCCAGCACCGTTCTCCCCTTCTGAAGATTGTACAGCGCGTTATCCGCCGTCATGCCCGGAGTAACTCTCATATTTCCTCCCCTTAGCGGATCATGCCCATAACCGTATCCAGCATATCCGATGCCGCGGTGATCATCCGCGCCGAGGCCTCGAAGGCTCGCTGGTACTTGATCAGGTTGGTCAATTCCTCGTCCAGCGACACCCCTGAATTGGATTCCCGCAGGGTATTGAGCTGCTTGAGGAAACTCTGGTTCTGCAACGTCGTGTTTTCCGCGTTCTGCGTATCGACCCCGACCTTGCTGACAAGGGCGCTGTAGTAACTGGAAACAGTGGATGCCGTCGATGTCCCATCCACGGTAAACGTGAGGGACGCATTCTTCATTTGCGCAAGCGCAAGGGCGTTCTCGTTGTCCCCCGGACCGCTGAGGAAAGAAGTGGGATCCTGGCCCGCGGCGGCAATCTTGTCAGGGGTCAGAGCCCCGTTGAGGCTGATGGTGGCGCTGGTCACGCCTGCCGGATCAAAGAAATTGTTCTGAGTACCGTCAAGCCCGTAGCCGCTGTTGTGCTGAGAATTAACCGCGGTGACCAGTTGGTTCGCCATCTCGTCGAGCCGCGCCAGATATCCGGGCACGACCTCGTCCCTCACCTGGAGCGTGCCGCCGATCTCTCCCTGGCTGTTGTCAGTTCCGCCGATGGTCGCCGTCACATCGGTGGACGCGCCTCCGCCGATGGGGGTGAACATGATCCTGTTCAGACCGGTCGACGAATCGTCCTCGGTCGCGACCGTAGCGTACCTGTTTCCCTCAACGAGCGTCTCCCCCCCCGGCAGGCTGACTGTCATGGTTCCGTCACTCTGTTCGGAATAGCTGACACCGACCTTTGTGGCCAGCTCCTGAATCCGGTAGTCCCGCTGGTCCCTCAATTCGTTTGCGTTGCCGCCCAGGCGCTCGGTCTGGAGAATCTGCTCGTTCAGCGACGCGATGCTCTTGGCCGCATCGGTTATGCTCCGGGTGATTCCGTCAAGGGAACTGTCCGCGTTTTTCAGCGAGTCGCCAAGATTGGTGCTCATCCTGTGAAACGTATCCACCAGGGTCTGGGATCGGGAGAGCACCGTCTGCCGCTCAGCGGTCCCGGACGCGTTTGTCGACAGATCCTGCCAGGAATCGAAAAAGTCCTGCACCGACTGGCCGAGCCCTTCGGTTGAGAGCTCATTGAAGAATGGCTCAATCTGGTCCAGGGCCGTCTCTTTTACCGAGCTTTCGCCGTACGAGCTGTTTCCCTTCACCAGTTGCAGTTGAAGCAGTTCGTCGTGGTTGCGCTGCACCGAGGCCAACTGCACGCCGGTGCCGAGGGGAAAGCCGTTGGCGTTATTGATGGGACCGGTCTTGAACACGACGGTCTGCCGAGAGTATCCGTCGGTGTTGACATTGGCGATATTCTCGCTTGTCACCTCGATGGCGACACGTGACATCGTGATACCTGAGGTGGCGATATTGAGAAGACTGTTGATGCCCATCAGATCTCTCCGCTGACCAGCCTGCCGCCCGCGACGCCCGGGACCATTCGTCCGGCCCCGCTGTATGTCCTCGCGCCGCCCAGGCTGTTGTTGTAGAACTCAAGGGAGCGATTCACCATGCGCAGGGAACCGTAGAGAAGATCGCGGTTGAGCCTGTTGCTCCTGTTCAGGGCATCGATTAGCTCGACAAGTCTTTTGCGGGTCGCGGAGAGGGTCGCGCCCGGGCGGGGCGGGACGGTTGCCGCAAGGGTGGAAAGGGTCGCGTCATGGGGAAGACCGACTTCCCGCACGGCATCTTCCAGCGCCTTTTTGCAGTCAAGTTTCGCCCGGCCGAGACGCTCGATGAGAACCAGCTTGTTTCCCCGCTCTTGCTCTATGCCGGCCGCGTTCAACTGAACAATCATCTCTCTTTCCCTGTCCAGAAGCAGCACGAGTTTTTCAAGAAGCTCCTGCTTCACCGAAAGGCGCGCCGCAAGGAGATCGATTCCGTTACTCATTTTTCTTCCCCATCCGGGACTTCAATACCCATGGATCGCAACATCTTCTCCGCAACGTCGAGACCACTCACGTTGTATGTTCCGTCGGCGATCCTGCTTTTTATGGACTCGATCTTCTCGCTGTTTGTCGAGGGCATGGAAGCCACCGTTTCCGTCAATTTCCCGACTTCCCGCAGATTCACGGAGAGTTCCACCCGATCACCCGCCTGCGCGCGGGCATTTTCCGCGGCATGGGGTGTCTTTCCCTTCTTGTCGAGCGCCTCGCTTCGCGAGCCCCGCAGGGGGCTATTGATTGTGTTATTTGATACTTTCATGTCGGCGCCTGCATTCCCTGAAACCGTTTCGTGCGCTTCAGGGCTTCGTTCGATAGTCTTTGTCAGTGTTGTTTTCATAGTGGCGTTCCAGTTGCTGTTCGATGAGGCGTCCAAGTCCGAGGCTGCCCTGTTGCGCAATTGCCGTTGCATATTCCTGATCCAGGAGGGAACGGTAAACCTCCTCTCCATGCCCGCCGCCGGTAAGTTCATCCCTGCCTACGGTGGCCCGCATGGATTTCAGCATCATTCCGACAAACAGCGCCTCGAACTCCCGGGAAACCTTCTTCCTCATCGCCGAGCTTTGTCCCGGAGAACCGGCCTTATCAAGGACCTGTTTCTCCCGGTACAGGGTAGGGTCGACTTTGTCCGGCATTCCCAATGAATTCGTCTCATTCGTCATCATAGTATTCCTATCGAACTTCTTTAAGAAAACTTTAGCTCTTTTTTCAATTTTTTTTCAATTTCTGAACAGGTGTTCAAAGCTTGACCACCTGCATCTACAACGCCTTCACGGCATCGGCGACGTTCAAACCCCGGCATTCCGCTCGACTCGGCATTCAGGAGTCGCGGATTCAGGCGCCACATACTTCCGATTCTTTCTTCAGCTCGGGATTGTCACAGTATCGCCAATTCACCCTGGAGAGCCCCCGCGGCCTTGATTGCCTGCATGATTCCCATGAGATCCCGAGGCGTTACACCGATAGCGTTCAGAGCTCTCACCACATCACCGATATTTGCGCCCTCTTTCAACACGGAAAGACCGCCGCCTTTCTGTTCAGTAACCTTGATGTCGGTCCTGGGAACGACCACGGTCTCGCCGACCCTGCTGAAAGGCGCCGGCTGTGAAACCATGGGCGTCTCCTTGATGGTAAGTGTCAGGTTGCCGTGGGCCACCGCCACTGTCGAAATACGCACCGCGTTCCCCATGACGATGGTGCCGGTTCTTTCGTTCAGGACAACCTTTGCCGCCGTATCAGGCTGAACTTCCAGTCCTTCCATCGCCGCGGCGAACTCTACCGTGTTCCCATGGTAGCGTTCCGGGATCGACAGAAGAACGGATCCGGGATCGTTGCAGACCGCGATAGTGGAGTTGAATTTCGAATTAATCGCCGCAGCCAGGCGCGATGCCGTCGTGAAATCGGGATTATGAAGATTCAGGCGAAGCCGGCTCCTGTCCGACAGAATATTCGGCAACTCCCTCTCCACCAGGGCGCCCTCCGGCACCCGACCGGCGGTCGGATGGTTTTTCTGAGCCGAAGCGGCCTGGCCGCCGTAGGAAAAGGCGCTCGTCGAAACCGCCCCTTGCGCAACGGCATACACCTGGCCGTCGCCACCCTTCAGAGGTGTCATGACGAGCGTTCCGCCGGCTAGGCTTTTCGCGTCACCCATTGAAGAAACCAGGACATCGAGCTTGGTTCCCTGCTTGGCAAAGGGCGGGAGGGTGGCGGTGACCATTACCGCTGCCAGGTTCTTGACGGTTATGTCGGTGCGCCGGATGGTGACTCCGGAGCGCTCCAGAAGATTCGAGAGCGTCTGGACCGGAAACTTGGTCTGGTCGCTGTCGCCGCTGCCGTTCAGGCCCACAACCAGACCGTATCCCACGAGCTGGTTGTCCCGAACACCGTCGATGCTGGCGATATCCTTGATGCGCGTGGCATCGGCCGTGTACGGCAGTGCAAGAAGAATCGCAAGGGCAAAAATTACTTTTTTCATGGTAAACCTCAAAAGCCGTCGTCCGTGTCCGTTATCCGTATTCCGGAAGAACGCGATTTGAACGGACAACGGAAAACGCTAAAACGGCCAGATCTTGTCGACGAAATTGAACAGCCAGCCGGGCTGCTGCTTGTCATTGACGATGCCGTTGCCCGCATAGGTAATCCGGGCATCGGCCACCTGCGCGGAACTGATCATGTTCTCGTGATTGATGTCCTTGGGCCGCACCACGCCTTCAAGAATGATGATCTGCTCTTCATTGTTGACCTTGACGCTTCTCTGCCCCTGGATGCGCAGATAACCGTTGGGAAGCACGTCCATTACCCGCGCGGTTATCGTGGCCTTCAGCACGTCTTTTCGAGAGGTGGATCCGCTTCCGTCATAGCTTGAGCTGGTATTTGCCTTTACCAGGGCATTCAGGTCCAGCTTGTCCGCCAGTGCCGTCGTTTCAATGCCCATGAAATTTGGTATGGAGGCGGAGATGCCGGTCTCCCGTTTGGTGCCCGTGTTCGCCTGCTTGCTGGCGCTGGCCTCCTCCACGATGAGCACGGTCACGATGTCGCCTCTCCGCCGGGCCTTGTAGTCATCCACGAGGCTGACCGAGTTTTCCTGCCAGAGTGAACCGCTTTCATACCGGGGCTGCGGCGCGGGGACGTGCTCCTCGAAAGACTGCCTGGGCATCTCGACCTGGGGATAGACACACCCTGAGGCAAGAAGCGCAATAATCGCGATAGCTGACTTTCTCATGATAAAACCTCATGTACGTCGTTCGTCGGAAAACCGTCGTTCGTCGTTCGTCGAATTTTCGACGCTCAACGCTCGACGTTCGACGGGTCTTCAGAAATCCACCGCCACCGTGCCGGAATCAACCACCCGCGCATGAACATCCTTTTTGGAGGAAAGGTTCTGTACAATCACCGTGTCTCCCTCGGCTCCGGCGCCTTTTGTTTTGCCTGCCGCGGTAACGCGGAGCGAGCCGTTTTCAGCGATGATTGTCACGAGTTGCCCATACTTCACAAGCGGCACTTTTTCCAGATAATCGCCGCGGACCGGCGCGTTGCCGCGAACGGCAACCCTGACCTTCTTGCCGACCACCTGTTCCAGTTCCCGGCAGACCTTTCCGGGGGCCGTGGCCAGGTCACGCTTCCGCAGAGCGACATCTCCTTCACCGATGACGTCCCCGCGCTCCAGAGGGCGAAGGGAGACCACCATTTCGGCAAGGGCTTCAACTTCAACGGGAATGCTCAGATTCTTGACCACCTGATCATCGACACGGACGACAAGCCCGAGCAGGGATCTGCCCCACCCCTCCCACTGCCGGGAAGCTATGAACTCATAGGTGACGTTTCCGGAAGGAACCGTCACATCTCCGGTGAACCCGATTTTTCGTATCCTGATTTCCATGCCCGAGTCTTTCGTCCTGTCGAGAATGAAAGAACTCACGGCAGCCCGGATCGTCTTTTCCTTCAAAACCGTTACGGCGCTTCTCGCCTGAGCGGCGCCGACCGGCGCGACCAGGCACAACGTTGCGAGAAAAAACAGGATACCCGCGGCGCATCTTTTCATACCGAAACCTCCGACCAACCCGCCGTTATCTCCTCAGGTTATTGGCCTGCTGCAGCATCTCGTCCGCGGCCTGAACCGCCTTTGAGTTGACCTCGTAGGCCCGCTGGCCGACGATCATGTTCACCATCTCTTCCATCACGCTCACGTTGCTCATCTCGATAAATCCCTGGCTGAGGGTGCCGATGCCGTTCTGGCCTGCAGTTCCGGTGGTGGCATCCCCCGACGAATCAGTAACCTGGTACAGATTGCGCCCCATGCTGGAGAGCCCCGCGGGATTCGGGAAGGTGGCAAGCTGGAGCGTGGCGATGGTGGTCGTGCCGGTCTGGCCGGACTGATCAACCGATACCGTCCCGTCACTTCCGATGTTGATCTTGGTCGTGTTGTTGGGTATCACCACCTCGGGCAGCAGGGGATATCCTTCCGATGTAACGACGCGACCCTGACCGTCTCTTTTGAAGGATCCGGCCCGTGTATAGGCGGTCGTTCCGTCCGGCATCTGGATCTGGAAAAACCCTTCCCCTTCAATCGCCACATCCAGTTCGTTGCCGCTCTGGGTTATGTTGCCCGCGGTGAATATCTTGGTTACCGATGCCGGTGTTACGCCGAGACCGATCTGGATGCCCGCCGTCTGGGTGGAATTCGTGGAAGGCGACCCGGTTGTCTTGATATTCTGGTACATCACATCCTGGAAATCGGCGCGGCTTTTCTTGAAGCCGGCCGTATTCACGTTCGCCAGGTTATTGGCTATCACGTCGATGTTCAACTGCTGTGCCTGCATCCCCGACGCCGCCGTCCATAGTGCCCGTATCATTCCTGAACCTCCTTTATCGGACGACCGGCCGGTCGCCCCTACAGGTTTGTGCTTTTTGCCTTTACCCTTTTGCCCTTTGCCCTTTGCCTTTTGCCTTTTGCCCTTTGCCTTTTGCCCTATTTCTTACACCTTGCCCAGTTCGTTCACCGCTTTCCCGGTGAGCGTGTCGTAGTTCTGAATCGCCTTCTGGCACGCCTCGTACCCGCGAGTCGTCTCGATGATCCGCACCATTTCTTCGATGGTGTTGACGTTGGATGCCTCAAGGCTTCCCTGGATGACGGAGGTTTTCGTCGCGGGTTGGCCGGCGGCGCCCTCCTCGTTGGGCATGAACAGGCCGCCGCCAATCATCTTCAGGTCATAGGGCTTTGGAAAATCGACTACATCGATGGCGCCCGTCTCGATGCCCTCCACGAATATCTTCCCCTGGGAATCAAAGGAAACACTGCTGCCGTTGATGACAATAGGTGCTCCGCGGCCCAGCACTTCACGGCCGTCCGCGGTCACCAGCTTGCCGCTTGCGTCAAGCCTGAAATTCCCCTGACGTGTATACGCCTTGCCTTCCGGGGTGTTCACCACGAAAAAGCCGTCCCCGTCCAGGGCAAGATCCAATGTATTGCCCGTCTTATTTACCGGTCCGGGCGAAAAGTCGATGCCGTACTGTTCCGACACGAGCAGCGGGGCATCGGAGGAGCCGCTCTGATCACTTCCCTCGGAAATCCCCGCAAGAACGCTTTCGAACTGGATCGACCCTTTCTTGAAACCGGTTGTATTGCTGTTCGCCAGATTGTTCGCCAGCACATCCATTCGTTTCATGGAAGCCAGCCCACCTGAAAGCGCCGCATATAACCCGCTGTTCATATCCTGTCCCTTTGTTCCTTTCCCCTACCCTGCAAGATTCTTCATCTTGACCTTGAGGCGGATGACCGCCTGGCTGTGCAGCTGGGAGATGCGTGATTCGGTAAGCCCCAGCACCTCTCCTATCTCTTTCAGGTTCAGTTCCTCATAGTAGTAGAGGGTGATGACAATCCGCTCCTTTTCCGGAAGCGCCTCGATAGCCTCACCCAGGGAGTGGAGGAGTTGTTTCGCCATCATCTGGTTCTGGGGATTTTCCGTCCCATTGTCGGAGAGAAAATTGAGGAAGCCGAAGGTGCCGCCGTCGTCATCCTCCTGGAAATCATCCAGGCTCATGAAGGACAGGGAGTGCACCTCCTCGATGAGCTGAAAGTATTTTTCCAGATCCATGCCCATGGCTTCAGCCACCTCTTCACTGCTCGGGTTTCGCCCCAATTTCTGCTCAAGCTGCGAAAACTCGTGTTCGAGACGCTTGTATTTCTCCCGCAGTGTCCTGGGAAGCCAATCCTGGGCGCGCAGTTCGTCCATGATCGAACCCATGATGCGTTTTTCGGCGAATGTCTTGAACTGGATGCCGCGGTTGGGATCGAAACGCTCCGCCGCCGTGATAAGACCGACAACAGCCACGCTCAGCAGGTCCTGCTGGTCCAGGTGCGGCGGTAGTTTCGCGGATATCCTGCCGACCAGGTATTTGACCAGGGGAAGATGTGACATGATCAATTCATCCCTGTTCTGGAAAGGGCTGAACCGGCTCTCCGCTCCGTATGCTTTCGCAAGATTATTCATAACAACTCCGTTTCGTAATCCATGACAATCAGGTACTCGGGATAGGTATCACACTCAAAGGCTTCCCTGTTTCGCTCAGCCTTCACCCAGGACGAGATCGGCCACTTTTCTGCCGGTGGCCGGTTCGATGTCCTCGGGAACACGTTGACCTTTCGTGAAGTAGGAAAGGGGCAATTTCTTTTCGAGATGCAGATTGATAATCGATCCGAACGAACTGCTTTCATCCAGCTTGGTGAACAGAAGCCTCTTTATGGGCAGCGCGCTGAAGCTGTCGAAGATTGAGCGGAGCTCTCGTTCGCGGGTGGTAGCCGCAACGCAGAGGTGGGTCTCGATGGTGGAAGCAGACCGGAGCAAGTCCCTCAGATTCTCTATCGTTTCACGATCCTTCGGACTCCTGCCGACGGTGTCAATCAGGATAAGATCCTTGTCTTCGTGAAGCGCGATGGCCTTTTCCAGTTCCTTTTGCGTTGACGCCACCTCCAGCGGCACTCCCATGATCCGGGAATAGGTCTTCAGCTGTTCAACGGCACCGACACGGAACGTGTCAATCGTCACCAGAGCTATCTTGGCCTTTCTTGAAACAGTGTAGTACGCCGCGAGCTTGGCGATGGTGGTGGTCTTTCCTACGCCGGTGGGGCCGACGAGGGCGACGATTCTCGGTCCGCCTTTTTTCAACTTGATGGGACCGCTGCACTTCACGGTAGTCTCAACCGCATCCTTCAACCTCTTACCGAGATCAGCAACGACATCTCCCTGACTTTCCATGGTTTTTACTTTCTGAACAAGGGCAACGATCGCGGCCTCTCCCACTCCCGCATCGTGAAGCGCGGAAGATATCCGGCCCAGGGCTCCCGCATCCGCTTCCCGACATCGTGCATCGTCTTCTTGTGAGGTTTCCTTTGCAGGACGTACCACGGGAAAAGGAAGAGGAGAAACGGTATTCCCCTCACCCGTCATCACGGAATCAACGAGCGCCTTCTTCAGATCCCGGCGAGCGTCCGGGGAGAGGTCCGAAACGGTAAAGTCCCGAGCTGGGTCAAGGTTCTCTTTTTCCACGACAGCCGGAACAGGGCGTTCGACCGTCTCAACCCGCCGGATTTCATCCTGGCCGGCAATGGCGTCGACCCGCTCGCGGAGTTCCCGCAATTCCCGCACCAGGGGTTCCAGCATCGATTTTCGAAACTCATCCAGGGTCGTGCTTTCCCGGCTTGTCTCTTCCGGAACAGCCGGATACCGTCGCGTCTGCGGGGCGACGGTTGTTGCGGTAACCCGGAAAACTGGCTTGCTGAACAGCCCCAGAATCCCTTTGCGCTTCTCCCTGCGGGAAGAAATAATCATGGCGTCAGGTCCCAGCTCGGTCTTCACCATCTGCAATGCTTCCGCCATATTTCCTGCTTGAAAGGTTCTAGTTTGCATCGACGGTCACCACTCCCAGAGATTGAATTTTTATGTTCGGTGGAATTTCATTGTGTGACAGCACGGCGAGGTTCGGCAGAAATCGTTCCGTCAGCTTCTTGACATGGCGCCGGACCGATGGAGAAGCAAGGAGCACCGGGTGGCTTCCCGTCTGGTTGAACCTGTCCATCGTCACCCGAATCGAGGAGAGGATGCGCTGGGCAAGCCCCGGCTCGATTGCCAGGTAGCCGCCCTGGTCCGAAGGCTGCACCGATTCGGCGATTACTTCCTCTACCTGTCGGTCCAGGGTAAGGAGAGCAAGGACATCATCGTCCTGCTTGTACTGATCCACGAGATAACGTCCGAGCCCCTGCCGAACGAACTCGGTGAGGATCTCCGGGTCCTTGGTGACCCCGCCGTAGTCGGCCAGGATCTCGAGAATAGTCCTCAGGTCGCGGATGGAGACGTTTTCCTTGAGCAGGTTGTGCACCACCTTGAGAACCGCGCCGAGGCTCAGGGTCCCGGGCACCAGTTCGTCGACGACCTTCGGGCAGCTTGCGGCGAGATTGTCGAGAAGCTGCTGCATCTCCTGCCTTCCCACCAGCTCATGGGCGTGCTTCTTGATGATTTCGCTGATGTGGGTGGCCATGATTGTCGTGGTATCCACGACCGTATACCCGCTGACCTGCGCATGTTCCTTTTCCGTAGCCTTGATCCAGACCGCGGGCAGGCCGAACACCGGCTCCGTCGTTTTTGCGCCCGCAAGCTCGCCCGTCGCGGCGCCCGAATCCATGGCGAGGAACTGGCCGGTCATATTTCCGCCGGCAACCTTCGCGCCCTTGATGATGATGGAGTACTCATGGGGTTTCAGCTGGAGATTGTCATGGATGTGGATGGGAGGCACGACAAACCCCATCTTCTGGGCAAAGTTCTTCCGCATGGAGCGAATCCTCTCCAGAAGCTCTCCCTTTTGCGCCGCGTCAACCAGCGGCACGAGACCATACCCGACCTCCAGCTCAAGCAGGTCCACGGGACGGATGGCGGTAAGCTGGTCAGCGTGCTCATCTCCGGCCGCGGCGGAAAGGATATCGTCGCCCTCTTCAACAACCTCGGCCTTTTCGCGGGCCATCCTGCCGCCCAGATAGGCAATGCCGGAAAGCAGGAAGAACGCGAAATGGGGAAGCCCCGGTATCAGGCCGAAACAGAAAAGCACCCCTGACGACACATAGAATGCCTTGGGATAGTTCAGAAACTGGCCGGTAATCTCATGGCCGAAGTTTTTCTCGTCAGCGGAACGGGTAACGATGATGCCGGCTGCCGTGGAGATGATCAGCGCCGGTATCTGCGCCACGAGCCCCTCGCCGATGGTGAGGAGGGTATAGTTGGCAAGGGCGACGTCGAGGGGCATCCCCTTCTGCCAGACGCCGATGACGAAGCCGCCGACGATGTTGGTCAGCATGATGAGAACAGCCGCAATGGCGTCTCCCCGCACGAACTTGCTGGCGCCGTCCATGGAGCCGTAGAATTCCGATTCCCTCGCTATTTTCGAGCGTCGCGCCCGCGCTTCCTTTTCATTGATGATTCCCGATGACAGGTCGGCATCGATTGCCATCTGCTTGCCGGGCATGGCGTCCAGGGTAAAGCGCGCGGCGACCTCGGCCACGCGTCCCGCACCCTTGGTGATGACCACGAAGTTGATGATGACGAGAATGAGAAAGATAACGGCGCCTACAATGTAGTTGCCTCCCACCACGAACTGCCCGAATGCCTTGATGACGGCCCCGGCGGCCTCCACCCCTTCGCTCCCGTGGAGGAGAATGAGGCGGGTCGAAGCGATGTTGAGAGCCAGGCGGAACAGGGTGGTAACCAGGAGAATCGAGGGGAAAACGGAAAAATCGAGAGGCTGGGTCGTATACAGGCCGACCAGCAGGATTGCCAGTGCGATGGTGATGTTTGCCGCAAGAAAAATGTCCAGAAAAAATGCGGGGAGCGGAATAATCATCAGGGCAAGGATGCCGATGAGGGCAATTGCCATGTAGATATCGGAGTTGTTCCGGGAGGATCGAAGCTCCAGTGTTTCCGCGGAAGAAGATGCCATCACATTTTCCTTGTCATTTCATAAAGTTATTGCGTGTTACCCTATAACTGCAACCGATGTGCCATCTCCAGGAAATATTTTCGGCGGAATACCTGCCTCGACATCTGTCCGGTACAGCGGCTACAAGCCTGTGATGACAACGGTTTGCGGCGGATGCGATGTGCGGTATCGATGACATATGACCGGGTACCGGAACCCGACACCCCTCCTTGCGACAGGATTTTGAAAAGGTGTGAGTCAAGCTTTTGTCAAAAAAAAAAACGGCGACACCGGAGCAGGCTCCGTTATCGCCGTTTTTCGGGACTCGTCCCCGACCCGATTCATGTTTTCCCCTTGATTCCGTATACGTACGCCAGCACCTCAGCTACCGCCACGTACAGGGACTCCGGTATCTCCTCCCCTTCCTTAACCTGCGCATAGAGTTCACGGGCCAGGAAACGGTTTTCCACGAGCATAACGCTGCTCTCGCGGGCCATGGCCTTGATTCTGATCGCCAGGTGGTCGGCCCCCTTGGCAATGACTCTCGGGGCCGCCATCTTGTTCCGCTCGTATTTCAGAGCTACGGCAAAGTGGGTCGGGTTGGTTACCACCACATCAGCGGTGGGAATTATCTGCCTGAGCCGGCGGAAAGCCTTTTCATAGCGCATCTGCTTTATCTTGCCCTTGAGATGGGGATCGCCCTCGGAATCCTTGTGTTCCTTCTTAACCTCTTCCTTGGTCATTTTCAGGTTCTGGAGGTAACTCCACTTCACGAAGGCCAGGTCCAGCGCGGCAAGGATAATCATGACGCCGCAGGTGTGAACGACAATCTTGTAGGAAATATGGCTGATAAAGGTGAAAATCCCGCGGATATCGGTCTCCGTCAGGTACAGGATAGCGGGCATCTCGTCACGAAGGATCCGATAGGCGATATATCCGACGATGAGAATTTTCAGGATGGATTTTATGGCTTCGACGGCGGCTTCCTTGTTCATAAGCCGCTTCATGCCGCTCAAGGGGTTGAGTTTATCCAACTTCAGTGAAATTCGTTCGGCTGAAACCGATACCCCGCCCTGAACCATCACGCTCACGACGCCGACTATCATGACCAGCACCAGAAAGGGACCAAGAATGCCGCCGATGGAGAGAAACTGGGTTTCGAGCAGGTTCTGGGCCATGACGGGAGTTATCCGCACCGTGCCGGCGCCGCCCAGCAGCGACCTGCAGCTCTCCTTGAGCGCGGAAAGCATGTATCCGCCAAGGGCGTAGAGGGCGAGCATCGAACACAGGAGGGTAATGGTCGAGGTCATGTCCCGGCTCAAGGGAGGCGAGCCTTTCCTTTTGGCCTCGTCCAGTTTTTTCTGTGTTGGTTGTTCTGTTTTTGAATGCTTATCCGCTTCCGACACGCCTCACCTACGAAAAGAGCTTGAATGCATTTCTTATCTGGAGAACCAGGCCGCCGAAGGACATCTCCAGGGTGTGCAGGAAAACCAGGAGTGAAAGCCCCAGTGCCACGAAACCGATGCCGATGTTGAGCGGCATGCTGATCATGAAGATGTTCATCTGGGGGAAAGACCGCGCCATGACCCCCAGCACGACGGACGTGGCAAGAAGCGCCACCATCACCGGAGCGGCCAGCTTGATGCCCAGGATGAAGATCCCCGACGTGATCGTCACGAGAAAGGAAATCAGTTCGCCGCTCATGTGCCACCCCCCGATGGGAACCAGTGTGTAGCTCTCCACCATGGCCCTGATGAAGATGTGGTGAGCGCCGAGCGTCAGAAAGAGGAGCATTGCAAGCAGGCTCTGGAACATGGCCAGCAGTTGCTGTTGCTGTCCCATGGCCGGATCGAAAAGGGATGCCATGGAAAATCCCATCTGCATGCCCACAATCTGGCCGCAGAACTCAACCGCGCCGAAAACGGACTTCGCGACGATACCGAGAGTAAAGCCGATGAGCGTTTCGGCGACGACCACGAGAAAGAGGCTCGGGAAATCGGACGGGAGCGATTGCGGAGTGAGCTTCAATATGGGAAAACACACCAGTGTCATGGCCAGGGTGAGAACCACCCGGATATTCATGGGAACACGTTCGCCGCCGAACAGCGGCAGGGAGGAAAAGATTCCCGCGACCCTTCCCAGCACGAGGGTGAACAGGGTGAACTCGTTGAGAGAAAGGAAGGGTGGCAGCTGGTTCATGTCAGTGCTTCAGCGCTGGGATGAGAGCGAATATTTCCCTTGTAAAATCAGACATGTAGCTCATCATCCAGGGAAAGAAGATAACCATGGCGACCATCACCGCCACTATCTTCGGCACGAACGCAAGTGTCGCCTCATTGATGGAGGTGACGGCCTGGAAAATGCTGATGACGAGTCCCACCGCGAGGCTGAAGATGAGAAGCGGGGCCGACAGCATCAGGGAAACCTCGAAACTTCTGCGCGCGAGCTGGGTAACCAGTTCAGGTGTCATTATAGTGTCCTTTCGAAACATCCAGCCAATTCAGGCTGAAGACTGAAGGCTGAAACCTTGCGGCTCTTGCCGGTTTTCCCTTCAGTCTTCAGCCTTCCACCTTCAGCCTGTCTTTCTACCCGAAACTCTTGACGATGGACCCGATCACCAGCGCCCAGCCGTCCACCAGGATGAAGAGAAGTATCTTGAAGGGAAGCGAGATCATGACCGGCGGCAGCATCATCATCCCCATGGACATGAGGACCGACGCAACAACCATGTCCACCACGAGAAACGGGATATAGATCAGAAATCCGATCTGGAAGGCCGTCTGCAGTTCGCTGATCATGAACGCCGGAATGATGGTGAGTGTCGGGATCTCGTCACGGTTCTTCGGCCGCGGCATCTTGGAAAGGCTCAGGAACAGTGCCAGATCCTTTTCCCGCACCTGGGAGAGCATGAATTTCCTGAGAGGGAGCGCAGCCTTGTCGATGGCCTGCTCCTGGGTTAACTGGCCGGCCTTGTAGGGCTTGAACGCCTCGGTGTTGATCTGTTGCCACACCGGGCTCATGACGTAGAAGGTCAGAAACAGAGCCAATCCGATTACGATCTGGTTGGAAGGCGCCTGCTGAGTGCCGATTGCCCCGCGGAGAAACGAGAGCACCACCACCACGCGGGTGAACGAGGTGGTCATGATAAGAAGCCCCGGCGCCAGCGACAGAATCGTGATGAGAAAGAAGATCTGCAGAACCGTCGCCACATCGCCCGGCTTGGACGCCTTTCCTATGCCGACGCTGACGGTGGGGATGCTTACCGGCTCAGCCCATGCGGCACAGGCGGTGAGGGTGATCAAAAGAATGACCAGCGGTATGACGAACCGGGGGGCTGTATTGGTTTTCACGGCATTACCCCGCCCTTCTTTCCAGCGCCGCAAACCGGAAACCCCGTTTACCGACACACCCCGCCAGCGACCGCGCCGCTTCCCACAGCGGATTCGCGGGGCCCGCCGACGGCGAAAGGTCTTCAATCACCTCTATGCTCTCGATCATGTCAATCTGCTTGATGAGACTGATTCCGTCATTGGTGGAGCCGAGAAGGAGATATTCTCCTCCCACCTCAACCAGAACGAGAGATTTTTTGGGTCCCAGAAACCGGGTTTCCACGACCCGTACGTGCTTCGGCAGCGTCCCCTTTCCGAGGCTACCTTTCTGGAGGCGGTTGACCAGGTGGCGGGCGATGAAGATCATACCGACCACTATCCCCAGCGAAGCAAGCATCTGCAACAGGCTTCCCACCACGCTGAACCCGGAAACGCCCCCCTGCAGCTCGGCCCCGTGCGCGATGCAGGGAGCGAACAGGAAAAAGGGAACTGAAAGGAATCTCATACTATCTTCTCCACCCGTTCGGCGGGGCTGATGATGTCCACCAGACGCACACCGAATTTCTCGTTTACGACAACAGCCTCGCCACGCGCCACCAGCTTGGAGTTGACGAAGACGTCGAGGAGCTCTCCCGCCAGCTTGCCCAACTCCACCACGGCGCCCTGATTCAGCTGCAGGAGGTCTTTGACGAGCAGCTTGGTGCGCCCCAGCTCGACGGTAAGATGCAATGGGATATCGAGGATCAGATCCAGGTTCTTTTTCTCCAGCAACGGATCCTTCACTTCGGTTTTTTCCTGATTCTCGCTCACGCGCGTACCTCCTCACTTTCTGTTCTAATTCGTGTCCCGGAACTTTGTCAGTTGTCGATTAATCCCGAAATCCGGATTGCCTTGTTTCCCGCGTGGACTCCCGGAGAAGCGGTGAATTTCTCTTTCCCCTCGACCTTGACGGTCAATTCGCTCCTGCATTCCCTGTTCAGAATGATTGTGTCGCCGGCTGACAGATTGAGCAGGTCGTTGAGCGTGATCCACGAGTCGCCAAGCTCCACCGTCAGTTCCACCGGAGCCTCTACGAGTTCGGTGGAAAGCCGGGTGGACCACATGGGGTCGATGGCCATGGTATCGAGCTGGGTGCCGGTTTTCAGCTTGTCACGGATTGGGTCGATAGTCATGTAGGGGATGGCGAACTGCATGGCCCCGGTGTACTCTTCCACCTGAATTTCCAGCGACATGGTGATGACCTGATACTCGGGAGGTACGATGGTCACGAGCCTCGGATTCATCTCCATGCGCAGGAGACTCATTTTGGTGGCCTGAATATGGGCCCACGATTTTTCCATATCGCTCAGCACATCCTTGAGTATTTTCTCCATCAGACGCAATTCGATGGAGGTAAACATGCGAGGATCTCCCGCAAGCCCGGGAGTGCCGGTTCCGCCGAGGATGCTGTCTACCAGCGTAAAGACCAGGTTGCTGTCCATGGTAATCAGGGCGGCGCCCTTGAGCGGTTCAATCTTTACAATGGCCATGCAGACCGGGGAAGGCAGACTCTTGATAAAATCATCGAACTTGTAGGGACGCGCCCCCAGTTTCTTGATTTCCACGATCCTGCGCAGCCTGTTGGACAGGGTAACCCGGTTATAACGGATAAAACTGTCGTAAATCACATCCAGGTTCGGCACGAGAACCTGGTGTTCATTCGTGAAAAGATCGTAGACGGAGACCCCGTCATTCCCGGCGGAAAGCTCTTTCTCCGGTTCGATGCGGCCTTCGACGATGGCCGCCAACAGCGATTCAATCTCTTCTTTGCTGAGTATCTTTTCCACGTCGGCCTCGGATGAATTCTGTCACTGCACCACGAAATCGGTGAAATAGACCTTCTGGACCTTGCCCGCGGGCAATATCTTGCTCAGTGCGGAGAAGATCTCCTGGCGAAGCTGGTTCTTGCCCTGTTGATCACGTACGTCAAGAAGGGTCTTGGCGCTCAGAAGAACGAGTATTGTGTCGCGCATCTGCGCCTTGCGGGCAGTCATCTCAGCCTTGCCCTCTTCACCTCCGGAGACTTCCATCTCCACCTTGACCCTCAGGTATCGAAGTTCCTGACCGTCGTAAATATTGACGATAAAGGGTTCAAGCTCAAAGATTGCCGGCGCTCCCTCCTTCTCGGTCTTGGCGGCTTCCTTTTTTTCGTGTCCGCCTTGCGTGAAGAGAAAAAAAGCGGCGGTTCCCCCCACCGCAAGGATAACTGCCGCGCTGATGATTAGGATTAATTTCAATTTGCTCTTCCCCTTTTCCGGTTCCTTTTCCTGGGTCTGATCATCCTTGGAAGCCATCTGAAAACCTCCTTTATGCTGGTATTTCGGTATGTTTCATAATTTACGACATGTAATGCAACCTTAGTGCCGCATTTATTTCTGCGCTCATACGCTTGAGCGGTTTTGTCTTTTCAGGAGAATACCCCGCGGAAGGCATCCGGAGACCAGGGGTATGAATGAAGAATAGTGGCGGAAAACGGGTACTTGTTCTTCCAAAGAAAGGGGCCGGAGACATAGCCTGGGAGTGACTTCCTGCCAAAGAGGGACGACAAAGAGGTGAAACCGACGCAACGTGACTCGGATCGGACGTCGGGAGCGGAAAGATGAAAAGCCAAGATTTTGACAGTTCCCAGAGCGTTGGTAGAAACTATTTTTCGCGTCATCAGCGCGTACAGCGGCAGATGATTTTATTGGGCGTCACACCCTGTTCCGGGTCATTGAAAAACATGTCCCGCCGAACCCGCTTCGAGTTCCTCAAGAGTAGAGACCCAACGTATCCCGCATGAACAGAAAAAGAAAACCCCCGCGGAGCGGGGGGATCGCTAAGCGGGGGGGTGGGCGATTGCAGGCCTCTCTATGGCGCCTTACGGCAATCGCGTTTCAGTCAAAACCTTTACTAAACTAATCTCCAAACGGCATTATTTTTTCCTGAGCGCCATAATCCCGACATGTACGCCTCTATTTCCCCGCAAGCCGGGAGGTTTACCGACGGGATATTTTTAGTCAGCCGCCGAGCAAGCGCTCTTGTAATGGGAAACATGCTTCGGCCGCTGGAAAAGGAAAGCTATCACGAAACCGGCTATGAGCAACCCGGCCGCGGTATAGAGAGCCTGCTGCTTGTCGAACTTGGCGAATGCCAGTCCTCCAGCGACACCGGCGGCGCCCCAGGCGGTCAGCACGAAACCGTACACCTTGCCGATGTAGGTCGGTCCGAAAGAGTCGGCCGCAAAGGCAGGCATGACGGCAAAACCGCCGCCCAGGCAGGCCAGGAGGTAACAGGAAATGACGGTGAATATCATCGGATCGCTCACCTGAGGCAGGTAGAAGTAAAGGGCCGCCTGGGTCGCAAACATGGTCAGGAAGACATTCTTGCGGCCAATCTTGTCGGATACCGCGGCCCAGAAAAGCCGGCCGAGACCATTGAAGATGGAAGCCGTTGCCAGAACGGCGCCACCCGCGACGGCCAGTTGCTTTTCGTCCGTAATACCCTGGGCGGCTTTGATGACGTCCTGTGCCATGGGGGAAAGTTTGGAAAGAAGCCCCATGCCCGCGCTGATGTTCAGGAACAGCATGCCCCATATCATATACCACTGGGAAGTCTTCTTCGCCTCCGCCCAACTGAAGGAATCGGCCGCGGAAACTGTCGATGCGGGGGGCGTGAAACCGTCGGGAAGCCAGCCGGCCGGGGGATTGCGCAGGATCATGGCTGCCAGCACGTTGACAATCAGGTAGACGACTCCGAGAACAAAGAATGCATTGGCAACGCCCATGCCGTTGATCAGGCCGGGAACGATCTTGCCGATGAAGAAGGCGCCCAGACCGAAGCCCATAACGGACATGCCGGTGATGAGACCTCGGCGATCGGGGAACCAGCGAATCAGGGTAGCGATCGGCACGACATAGGCAAGGCCGTTACCTGCGCCGCCGATCACGCCATAGCCGATGTAGAGCAGCCAGAGATTGCCGACGGTGAGGGCTACGCCTCCGAGAAGGACCCCTATGCCGTACAGAATGACTCCAAGGGTGGCGACGAACTTCGGTCCCACCTTGTCGACCAGTATCCCTCCGAAAGCGGCGGAAAGGCCGATCATGCCGATGATGATCATAAAGACGACCGCTACGGAGGCCTTATCCCACCCGTACGGCAACTGGGTTATCGGCTTCACGAACACCGACCAGGCATACACTGTGCCGAGTATTGTCATCATAACTACACCCGACATGGCAATGAGCCATCTCTTCGACATCAAATTCTCGCTGCCCATATTTACTCCTCCTGTAATATTTTTAGTTATACTATATTTTGGGGGCGAAAAAGTCAATCCATAAAGAAAACCCTCCTACAGAAAAAATACATATGAAAAAAGCCCTGGACAATACACGTTCAGGGCTTTTTCTTCACTGTTGCATCAAGGTCTGCTATCTCTTCAGGTTCAGAACCTCCTGGGTCATCTCATCGGTGGTGGTGATGGTCTTGGAATTTGCCGAATATGCCCGTTGGGTGATGATCATCTTCACGAACTGGCTGGCCAGGTCCACATTGCTCAATTCAAGGGAATTGGAGAAAATTCTTTCACTTGCGCCATCAGGCGCCGCAATACTGGCGTCGGTGATACCCGTATCGGCGCCGGCCATGAAAAGGGTGCCGCCGACCTTGTCCATGGAACCGGTGTCGGGAATGAGTGCGACACCTATCTTGCTGGCATACGTCTGCTGGGCGCCGGCATTGTCGAGGTAGGTTATGGCGCCGTCGCCGTCGATCTTGGTGATCTTGCCGAAGGTTGCCGTATCGAACTGGATGGGAGTGCGCGCCTCGTCCAAGACGCGGAAACCGTCCGGGTTCACGAGATAGCCGCTACTGTCAACCCGGAAGGCTCCAGCCCTGGTAAAGTAGGATGCGGTGGCAGCCTGGGCGCCGGTAGCGGAGGGAGAACCCAGGGTAAAAAAGCTGGAACCCTGCAACGCCAGATCGGTAACCACCTCGGTTGTTTCGAAGGAAGACTGGCCGAATACGTTGTCAACCTTCTGGATCTGGGTGCCGCGTCCAACCTGGGAGTTGTTGCCCATGTTCGCTGAAAGCATATCGGAAAAGAGGGTGCGGGCATACTTGAAGCCGACCGTATTCACGTTGGCGATATTATTTCCGATGACGTTCATGGATTCACCGTTGTTTACAAGACCGCTGACGCCGGTAAACATTGCTGATGTGATACTCATAATAGTGCCTCCTTGTGTTTTCGTTGTGGGACGCCTCGTTCGGTCGGCGCCCCGCGGGCTTCCTCAGGGAGGTCCGGCCCGTAGTTTCAAAGGTTAAAAGTGAAATGTTAAAAGTAAAAAGTCCCGAGTGCAAATTTGTCAGACTATGACTGCCGAGTCGATATTGGTGAATACGTTGCCCTGCATGGACGCCCTGTCAAGGGCCGTCACCACCGTCCGGTTCTTCACGCTCACCACGAGCGCCGCGTCTCCCAGGAGCACGAGGGAATCCTTGCCCCCTTTTTTCGCCACGCTCTCGACCGCTCCTTCCAGCTTCTCCATATCGGTCCGGCTCAGCGAGATCCCCCTCGATTTCAGCCTTTCCTGAGCATGATTGGAGAACGTTATCCCCTGGGCCGGAAGCTTTTCATCCAGCATCCGGGCGAATGTCGAGTCTGCTCCCGTCGCGGTTCCCGATTTCTGCTGCTTCGGAGTCCGCGCGGTGTTTACCTGGACAGGATTTGGAAAATATACCGTGTCCACCATGTCAACTTCCTCCGCCGACGCTCAGGAGACTGCTGAAGGGGATTTCCAGCCCGCCCGCCGTGAGAACGGGTGATGAGCCGGAAAAACCGACACCGTCAACCGTGCCGCCGGTCCTCGTTTCGCAGGTGAACGTGTTTCCCGACGAATCAACTCCTTTCACCGCGAAGGTGTATGTGCCGGACGGAAGCGCCGTCCCGGCGTCGTTCTTGCCGTCCCAGACCAGGGAGGCGGCGCCCGCGGCCGTCTGCCCCTGTGTCAGGGTCCTGACGGTCGTCCCGCTCGCATCAGATATTGCGACAACAACCTGCTCCGCCGTTTTCGGGAGGACAAAGGACATCTTTGCCTCTCCTCCGGAAGTCAGTGCGACCTGGTTCCCGGCGGCGGTCACTTCCTTGCCGATATAGGATATCGAGGACAGTGCCGAGGAATCGTTCATCATGCTGATCAGCTTTTCCAGATTGCTGTTGGTGTTGTACGCCTGTTCCACCTGGGTGAGCTGGGCCAGCTGGGAGATGAACTGGGTTCCGTCCATGGGATTCAACGGATCCTGGTTCTTCAACTGGGTTACGAACAGGGTCAGGAAGTCATCCTTGTTCATGCCCATCGTCTGCTTCATGGTCGCTGATGCGCTGCTTGCGCTCGTGCCGGCGGTTACTGCATCAACCATCTTTCACCTCTCTTCCTTGTCAGAACCTCATGTCCACCAGGGAGTTTTCCCGTGCTTCGCCGTAGGAGATTGCACTCTTCACGGACTCTTCCCGATAGTATCCCCCGTCGGGATACGGCATGTCGTCAAAACGGGGCTGCGCGGCCTGACGGCCTTCCCGGAAAGACTGGTTTGACGTCTGTCCGTTGCCTGTCATAACGTCAAACCTTTCCATGGCGATATCCCGGCGTGACAACGTTTCTTTCAACTGGTCGAGATTCTGGACCAGCGCCTCCCTCACCACCGGATTCTGCGCGGTAATCTCCACGCTCACTTTCGCGTCTTCCATGCGAATCTGTATCTTCATATCGCCCAGTTCGCGGGGATTCAGCTTCAGGGTGATCCGGTTCGTGCCGGTTCCCGCTTCCGGAGAAGCGAGCTTTTCCTCCACCTGGGACAGGATGCTGTCGTGGAGTGCGGTCCTTTCCGCGGTCGGTTGAGTTTCCGTCCCTCCCTGAAGCGCCCTTTCGAAACTTCCGGAAGATACAACAGTGACGGAAACGTCGGGATGCGTCTTTCCTTCACCTGCATTGTGCTGTTGAGAACCGCCCCCTGATGAAACAGGGGCGTGCTTCACTGCGTCGGGCTGCCCCGCTTCGGAAATTGATGCCTCCGAAACGACCTGGACGTCTTCTTCCACCCTTCGCGCTGGTTGCGATTCGGATTCGCCAACGCTCCGTATCGCCTTCGCCATCCCCGCGCTGGCATCGGAATTGCCCATGAGTACCGTCCGGGCCGGATTTGCAACCGTTACTCCACCGGGAACGGTCCTGAGCACGGTTTCCATCTTCGAGGAATGTGTCATGTCCGGATTGCCGGTTTCCTGGCGTCCGAGTTTTCCCACGGTTTTGGTATCATCCAAGTCCCGAGCGGAAAGTACTTCAGGAACGGCAGTGTCGGTGGAGCCCGCACCCTCAACCGGTGCGGCGATGCCGGGGACAGAATGCAGAGCGGCGGTTTTCGGAAAAGCCGCGGCATCGGATTTCATCGGTTCAGCCACAGCCGTTGCGGACGGCCCGGAACCGACCCGCCCTTCCCCGGACACAGGGGACACACCTTCACCCCCGTTTCCCCTATCCATCGCGCCCGCCTCGAAAGCCGACCTCGACGGGATGCGGAATGACTCACCCGAATCGGATGTCCGACTCGCCGCGGTTGTCACCGGCGGTGAGATACCAACCAAGGTCATACCGGGAATGAACGCCTTGCCGCTTTCCTCTGAAGAGCCTTCAGATTTTTCTTCTATTTCGGATTTCGCACCTTCCGATACGCCGTCTTCATCCACCGACGCCATCTGATTGCCCTGCTTTTTCAGCGCCGACGGTTCCGCGGTGACGACTTGTTTCTCCACTTCCGACGGCAGAAACTGCGCCTCTCCCTTTTTCTCCAGTTTCTTTTCCGGCGATACATCCCTCTGCACAAAGGTTTTCCCGGCTTTTTCAAGGATCCGCATAAGCAACGGCGCTGCTTCGAGACTTGTTTCCGAAGCTGTGGAAGAAGCTGCCTCGGACGATTCAACAACTCCTCCTCCGGCGTTTTCCCCATCAGCGGATCCGTCTTTCGTCAACAGGACGGGTATCTGTCCCGTCGATGGCAATGCTGCTGCATCCGACACGGAAACCAACGGCGTGACTGATTGCGGAAGTACCGGCTCCGCAACTGACTGCCCGGTTGTACCGGCGACGGCCGAGGCCCGGGCAAACATCTGCTCGAAGATGGGAAGACTGGTTGCATCACCCATCTGCCCGGCCGTTGAAGGAACGACTTTCCCGGAAACAAGCATTCCGGGATTTTGCAGTACCTGTACTGCTTCCATACGTTTCACCTCCTTTCCTTTCCGTTATATGCGGCGCAAACACGCCGAAATCCATGGTGAGAATTCTTCCTGAATCCGTGACGCCTTAGCGGATTCAGTATTCTTACCTATCCGTTCAGTTTTCCTTGAGCGACTGGCGGGTCCATTTCAGCACCCTGGCCTGGTTCATGTAGGGGATGAGCTTGGCTGCCCTCTTCTGGTCCATCTGGTTCAGCATCTCCAGGGCGACATCCTCGTCAAGCTTGTCCAGAAGCGCCGCGGCCTCCTCCGGGCGCAGGGACTTGTAGACCTTGAGCACTTTTTTGTATTTTTCCGAATCTTCCGCCTTCTTCCGGGCCAGGGATGTTTCGAGTCCCTTTTTTGTTGCTTCCAGCTCCTGTATCCGGGAATCAAGGGACTGTTCAAGCTTCTTCATCTCCTGTTCCTTCAGGTTGAGCGCTGCTTCCCGCTCCATGAGACTGTTCCCGTTGGACACGGGCTGGACGGCAGCCGGCTTCGTCGCGGTACGGGCGCCTTCGGCGGGAGTCAGGTTCTGTGCCAGAGGGCGGTTGCGCAGGCTGTCGGAACCCGGACTGAGCAGTGTCAGAAACCCGACGCACACTGCTATGCCGAGGGTGCGGCGCAGGCGGCTCATGCCTGGCTCCCCCTTCTCTGGAGTGCGATCTCATCGAGAAACGCCTGTTCCTTGACGGCGATTTCCTTCTCGTGGGCCTGTATCCTTTTCTGCTTCAGCTGCTCCATGATCTTCTTTTCCGTAGCAGCCTCGACGAGGTGATCCTTTTTCTCGACCACCTGCCGATCCAGTTCCGTCACCTGGTCCCTCTGCTGGAGAATATCAACCTTCTTCTTCCGGAAGAAATCCGAATACAGTTGCATCTCAAAGGCGCTGATCCCTTCGATCTGCCTGTTCATGAACTCGAGGTTCAGCTTCTCAATGGCTTCCTCCTCGCGACGGAGACGGTCTTCCGCAAGTTCATGCTCCCGTTTGGCAAGCGCCAACTCCATCTTGCGAAGTTTCTCCGTTTCCCTCCGGAAATGAAGCACCCGTTCGAGATTGAAAACATTTCGTCGCATGATTCCTCCTTGACGTTCCACCGCTTGACATGAAGCGCGCCATTCTCACAGGCGGCTACTCACCACAGATTCCCCTCAAAATGTCGACCGATTGCTCGAAGCCGACATTTTCCTGGATATCCTGCCTGACATAGCCCAGAATCCGGTCGATCCGGCTCACGGCCAGGTCGATTTTCGGGTTGCTTCCCTGCCGGTAGGCTCCGATATTTATCAAGTCTTCCGCTTGCAAGTATGTGGCCAGCATTTCCTTGTAGGTTCCCGCAAGCCGGCGGTGTTCACTGTCCGTGACGTCGTTCATCACCCTGCTGGCGCTGGCCATGATATCGATGGGCGGATAGATGTTCTTTGCCGCCAACCCCCTGGACAGGACGATGTGGCCGTCCAGGATGCTCCGCATGGCGTCGCACACCGGTTCGTTGAAATCGTCACCCTCCACCAGGACCGTATAGAGACCGGTAATGCTGCCGTTCATGAAATTTCCCGTCCGCTCCAGGAGCTTCGGCAGAGCGGCGAACACGGACGGCGTATATCCCTTGGTGGTGGGCGGTTCGCCGATGGCGAGCCCCACCTCGCGCATGGCCATGGCGAAACGGGTGGCGGAGTCCATCATCATCAGCACGCGCAGTCCCTGGGCCTGGAAGTATTCGGCGATAGTGGTGGCGATGTATGCGCCCCGCATCCTCACCAGGGGAGGCTGGTCGGAGGTTGCCACTACCACGATTGATTTCCTGAGACCTTCTTCCCTCAGATCCTTTTCGATGAATTCCCTCAACTCGCGGCCCCGCTCGCCGATGAGCGCGATGACGTTGACGTCGGCCTCGGTATAGCGGGCAATCATGCCGAGCAGTGTCGATTTTCCGACGCCGGAGCCCGCCATGATCCCGACCCGCTGTCCTTCACCGCAGGTCAGGAGGCCGTTGATGGCGCGGATTCCCAGATCCAGGGGACGACGGATCGGAGCGCGCTTCATGGGATTGACCGGCTGGGCATAGATGGGGCTTTCATCATGGACGGGCAACGGTCCCTTGTCGTCGATGGGTTCGCCGAGGCCGTCTATCACCCGACCGAGGAGAGCGGGACCGACACAGAGAGATGCAGCCTCTTTCTTGACCGCGATGAGGCTGCCGAGCCCGACGCCGCGCAGCTCCCCCAACGGCATGAGCAGGGTTTTGTTGTCGCGGAACCCCACCACTTCCGCCGGGATCGGCTCCCCTCCCCGTGGGTAGATCTCGCACAACGCTCCCACAGCGGCTCCCGGGCAGTATCCCTCGATGACAAGGCCCACCACCTGTGTGACCTTGCCGTGAAAACGGATCGGCCTGCTCTTTTCGATGGCTGGAAGATAGCGGCACAGATCAATTTTCTTCGCTAGCATACTGCTCCCTTTCCGTCACCATCGACTGGGTAATAACCGTGTAGTTCTTCTTCTCTTCCAGGAGTCTTCTGAAGATTTCATCGAGCTGGGCATCGGTGCGGGCATCTATCTCACCCATTGCCGTATCCACGATGCACCCACCCGGCGTGACGGAATCGTCGGACTTCAGATCAAGAAGCCGGTCGTCGTTGAATCCGTTCAGGTAGAGATGCTTGTGGGCCGCAACCAGCCGGTGATCTTCCGGATTGAGGCGAATGACGATGTCTTCCCGTTCGGAAGCGCTGCTCACCGCGGCCGCGACAATCTTGGCCAGGATCATCCTATCGGTGGCGATCTCCTGGTGGATCACCTTGCGGGCAATCATGACGGCAAGCTTCAGGAGGTCTTCCTCGCTCTCCCGCAGCACCTGATCCCGCAGTCCGTCCAGATCCTCAACCGCCTCGCGCAATGCCCTGAAAACATTTGCCAGACCACGCTCCGCCTGGCGTTTCCCTTCTTCGAACCCCTTTTCGTAACCATCCCGGACCCGTTGGGCCACCTCTTCCTCGGAAATTCCCGGAGGGGGCTCTTCCCGTACCGCGAGGGAGTCGCCCTCTTCAGGCATGTTTTCATCCGGTCCCGTTTGAGCAAGCCATCCCGATGCGGCGGGAGCTTCACCGGAAAGGGTCTCCAGAAAGGGCACGAAAGTCGATGTCGAACCGCCGGAGGAGGGAAGACCGGCATGGTCCGCGGATGCGAACCGGTATGGAACGATTCCGGCCATGGCGGCGGCATTCGGCTTGATGATGTTAGACGAGGACATCGTCCCCTCCCCGGCCCGCAATCACCAACTGACCTTCCTCTTCCAATCTCCGGACGATCTTGATAATCTCCGATTGTGCCCTCTCCACGTCCGAGAGCCGCACCGGCCCCATTACTTCCAGGTCTTCCTTGATCATGTCTCCCGCCCGGCTTGAAATATTCCGGAATATCTTCTCCTTCAACTCGTCCGTAGCAGCTTTCAGCGCAAGGGTCAGGGTATCGTTGCTCACTTCCCGCATGATTGCCTGGATACCCCGATCGTCCAGGTGGATGAAATCCTCGAAGGTGAACAGGTGTTTGCGGATCACCTCGGCAAGGGGAGGCTTGATGACATCCAGTTTGTCCAGTATTTGCTTCTCACGGCTTCTGTCGAAATGATTGAACATATCAACGACTTTTTCCACGCCGCCCACCTTGAACCTCTGGACGCCGCCGGCGGCGGACAGTTCGCGGCGCATCACGTCCTCGATCTCGGCGATGATTTCCGGAGAGACCTGGTCCACATCGGCGATGCGCATCACGACTTCCGCCTGCAGTTCCTGGGGAAGATATCCGATAATCTCGCTGGTATGCTTTGCCTTCAGCTTTGCCAGGATGACGGCGATGGTCTGGGGATGCTCCTGGGAAAGAAAATTCGCGATGGTCTTGGAATCCATGTTGGAAAGCATGTCCGTCATGTCCCCGTAGTTGGCGACGCTCAGTTCCTTGAGGAGTATCTCCGCCTTTGCCGGGCCGAGAGCCTTTTCCAGTATCTTTCGGACAAACTCTTCACCCTGGGAAAAGATGCCGGTTTCCGGATCCGTTATATCCATGTATTCATTGACAACTTCCTGGATGGTATTTCTGGGCACATGGCCGAGGCGCGCCATGCTCTGGCTTATCCTCTTGATTTCAAGATCCTCCATGTGCTCGAAGACCTTGCTCGTGGCCTCCGGGCCCAGGTAGAGGAGAAGTATCGCAGCCTTATCGGTTCCGTTCATTTTCAACCCCATCAATACTCAACAATTCCGGTTTCCCAAAGACGACAGGCGCCGTCAACGGATCTAATCCCGCTGCTGAAGCCAGTTCTGGATAATCTGCGCCGCCTGGTAGGGATCCTGTTTTACCTTGTCAATCAACTCCATCTGCGTCTGGGTATGCATCGCAAGGGCAAGCTTCTGCTGGCTCACCAGCTGTTCTTCACTCTGTTCCAGAGGTACGAAAGATTCGTCATGCCGTCCCCTTGAGTCGCGAAGCACCTTGAGGAGCGGCCTCACGACAAGAAGCAGAAGGGCCAGGAATCCGAAAGCAATCAAGCCGTTTTTCAGCAGCGACAGAAAGATGGGGGCATTCCACCACCCGCCGGATCCGCCTTCCTCCATCTGAGACGCATCCTGGAAAGGAATGTTGGCGACGGTAACCTGATCACCACGCTCACCGTTGAAACCGACCGCGCTCTTAACGAGGGATTCGATCTTCTGCAGCTCATCAGGGCTTCGTGGAACGTATTTCGGCTTTGCAGCGCCCGTGGCTCCCGGCGTGCCTTCTGTCTTTCCATCCACGAGAATGGCCACGGAGATCTTTGACAGCGTGCCGACCGGTTCGATGATGCGGGCGGTGGAGCGGCTGACCTCGTAATTCATTGTTTCGTCGCTCTTCGAGCCCTGGGACTGGGGAGCGGGGGCGGCCGGAGCGGTTGTTTTGCCCGTGTTGGCCTGCACACCCGGAATTCCGGAAGCGCTGCTTGCCGATCCGTTCTTTTCTTCGGTGCGCTGTTCGCTCCGCACGGCGGTGGCTTCAGGATCGTAGCGTTCCTCGTATTTCTCCACCTGCTTGAAGTCGAAGACCGCATTAACCTTCGCCACTGACTTTCCGGCGCCCACAGCCTTGTCAAGAAGCCCCTGGAGACGTTCTTCAACGGTTTTTTCGTAGGAATGCTGCATCTCGAGCATGGCCGACGACATCTTCCCGGTGGGATCGCTGCTGCCGGTACGGCTCAGGATCTTTCCCTTGCTGTCAAGAACGGTAACCTTGTCCGGATCCATTCCCTCGATGGAGGATGAAACCAGGTGGACAATACCCTGCACCTCGTTCTCCCTGAGCGCCCGGGCAGATTTCATCTTCAGGACGACCGAGGCTGTCGGCGGCTTCTCCTCTTCCTTGAAGAGCGACTTCTCCGGGATGGCCAGGTGAACACGGGCCTGTTCTACCCCCGCGAGCTGGGAGATGGTCCGTGAAAGTTCTCCCTGCAGCGCTCGCTGGTAATTCAGCTTCTGTACGAATTCGGTCACACCGAAGTTTTTCCGGTCGAAAATCTCGAAACCGACCCCTCCGCCCTGGGGAAGCCCCTCGGAGGCAAGGGAGAGTCGGAGGTCGTATACCTTGTCGGCCGGCACCAGAATGGCCTTGCCGTCGCCCTCGATACGATAGGGTATCTTCTGTTCCTTGAGTTTCTTGACTATCTCGCCCGCGTCTTCTCCGGTCAGGTTGGCGAACAAGGGGCGGTAATCGGTCTTGTTCGCGACCAGAATCAAGGATGCGAAAAGAACTATCGACAGGCCGACCACTCCTCCCACGACCCACCGTTTCGATGTGCTGAGCGCGAGAAACGGTTCAATTATTTTTTTCAGTGCTTCCGGCATTGAGACTCCCGATACTGAAGTACAAGGTTGCCTGAACGAGCGGCTCCCTCCGACACGACACCCGAATTGCTAAGGACCTACACCTGCATCCTCATGATCTCATGGTAGGCCTCTACGGCCTTGTTGCGGACCTGTGTGAGAAACTGGAAGGAGATGCTCGACTTTTCCATGGCGATCATTACCTCATGGAGATTCTTCGACTCTCCGGTGGCCAGCATTTCAACGGCCTTGTCCGCTTTTGTCTGCAGGTCATTCACTTTTCCCACCAGATCGCCGAAAACCTGGGTAAACCCTTCCGATGGGGCAGCGGCTTTGGTTTCGGCCCCGCCCGCGGTGGGGAATGGACGGGAGATGCCGGATACGGCCAGGCTGTTGTCGATTCCCTTGATTATCATCTGCTCCTCCACATTTGAGATAAAACTGCTTACCGCGCGCTACTGTCCGCCGTTTTCAGCGCCCCATCTCCAGTGTCTTCAGGGCCATGGATTTCGCCGCCTGGGCCGCTGTGATGTTGGCCTCGTAGGCTCGGGTCGCTACGATCATGTCGGCCATTTCTTCCATTACATTCACGTTCGGCATCGCCACATACCCTTTGGCGTCGGCATCGGGGTGATTCGGGTCATACTGGAGCCTGGGAGGAGACGTGTCTTCCACAACCTGCGCAACCTCCACTCCACTGGGTGCGGCGGCGCCGATGCGGCTCAGGGTCGAGCCGAAAGAGGGGGACGGCCGCTGGGTGCTGAACACGGCATCTTTGCGCTTGTAGGGCCCGCCGTCGGCGGTTCTGGTGGTATTGGCATTGGCCAGGTTGCCGGAAATGAGGTTCATCCTGGTCCGCTCAGCGGTAAGCGCCGAAGCGCTGATATCCATCGAGGAGAAAAAATCCATCAGTTACCTCCCTTGACAGCGTATTTGAGTCCCTCGAATTTTTTTGACAGAACCTGGACGGAGGCGTTGAAGAGAATCTGGTTTTCCGCCAGTTTCCCCATTTCCATCTCCATGTTCACACTGTTTCCGTCACTGCTTGCGCCACGGGAAGCTCTCTCCTCCAGTATTCCCTGTACTTCCCCAACGGAACCGGCCGAACCCTTCAGGGGAATATGTCGAGGATGGGTCGTGGATCCGCCGGCCCCGGTCTTTTTGCTCTTGACCGTATCCTGAAGTTCTTTCTCAAAGGAGAGGTTCTTCGGGGTGTAGTTCGGCGTCTCCATGTTTGCGATGTTGCCGGCGATATATTCATGACGCCGCGCCCTCAGATCCAGATTTTTGGCAAGCAGGGTAATCGTTTGTCCGAATAGTGCGTCAATTGACATGGAATGCTCCTTTTTCTCCGTTACCAAGGTAAGAGCAAAACTCGTACCATCAATTTTGCTATATATTTTCATATAGTTACGCGTGACGGGTTTCAATTCTTCCATCCGGGCACAATAAATATTTTGACGGAAGACATTATTTTGACGTATCTCCCGACCCCCACTTTTTCCGCCACTCCAGGTCAGCCAGCGCCTGCGCGGCCATTCGTGTCCATACGGGATCCTTCCCTTCCCTGACGAGTTGTTCCCACCTGGAACGCGCCTCAGCCTTCCTCCCCTCACTGCGGTGCAGATCCCCCATTTTGTAGAGGAACATCTCTCTTTGCTCTCCGCGCGATGCCTCGTATCCGGCGCGGTACATCTCCATGGCGCCGGCGGTATCCCTGCGCGACAGCCTGGCCGCGGCGGCAACAACGCGAGCATCCGAAGCCAGGAATGAACCTGTACCGTTCGGGGCGGTCGCGAGATACCTGATCATCGCCCTTTCCGCCTGCGCCGGTTCCCCCGCGCTCGCGCAGGCTTTTCCGAAATAGTAGTAGCTTTCCGGATACCGGGCGGAGCCGATCCCGCTCAAAAGGGGAGAAAGCGTCCTGTGAACCGCTTGAAGGTCCCCGTTACGGTACTGCACCCCGGCAAGACGTTCACGAACAGTCGCGCTCCGGGCATCGGCGCCGAATCGTGCCAGAAAAACCTTTCCGGCCGCCTCGGCCCGGGCAACATCCCCAAGTTCAAGAGACGCATCGAAGATTCGATAATAGAGAAACGGCGCATTCGATTGTGTCCATTCGGTTTCCACCAGCTGACAAAACAATTCCATCCCCTCCCTGATCAAACCGAACTTCCTGAAGCACTCGTCGATTCGGGGGACAAAACCCTGTTCCCCTGAGCACTTTGCCAGATAGTCCCGATTATCGAGAGCAAGGCGGACCAGACCCTTGCAGTCACCTGCTTGATCAAGCTCGTGGTAGAGAAGAACGAGTAAATCTTCGCGCATGGATCTCGTCACATTCGTGTAGACGCCGGATGGGTACCTCTTTTCATAGCCGGCGACTGCCGCCGCGGCATCAGAGACAGCCCCATACATCGCCTCCAGAAGCACACTCTTGAAAAACGCTTCCTCTTTCAGGTTCGGGTCGCTGACCGTGCCGGCGATTTTCAGATACTCTTTGGAAAGACCCTGGTATGTATCCGCGGTAACCTGAAAAAATCCCCGGTCGGCACGTCGGAGGGAAGCCAGGTGCGCGCCCCGCGTCGAGGGAAAGTACTCCGACACGGTGCGGTAGATGGCCTGCGCCTCCATTCCTCTTCCGCCCCGCGTCATGACATCCGCCATGCGCACCAGCAGGATGGGGCCGTATTTCGTATCGGCCATGCCGACGGCGAGGCGTTCGAGCATTCTGCGGCCGGTTGTCGTGTCACCGTTGCGAACCAGCGTATCGGCATAGGAAAATACAATGGAAGGGCTCTGGACCATGAATTCAGGCTGGAGACGCTCTCCTTCGCGGAACCATCGAAGAGCCGATTCATACTTCCTCAGAAGATACTGCGCCTCCCCGAGACGGTACGCGGCGATGGCCCGCATGAAAGTATCTTTCGCAACAAAAGAGGTAAAAATCTCCTCCGCCTCCGCGCCGCGTTCGCGATAGAGAGCATCCTCTCCCCGAACAAAGAGCTTGGCCTCAGCGGGCGCCAGTAGTTTGCGGATAAGAGTGCCGGGGGTAGGAAAGAAGGGGAGATCGGAGGTATGAGACGGTTCGAATTCGTGGACAAGGGCGCCCGCCCCTGCCCAGATCCTCTCGCGGCCCCGGGGCATGGATGCCGCGCCGCCTCGCTGGAGCGACTCTCCCACATCCACGGTCACAACATTCGGCACGATCGAATCCAGGACACGAATCCCTGGAGATTTTTCCTTGAGAGAGAAGCAGAGACTGAGGCTGTCGCCCCGATCGGAAAGTGAGACAATGGAGACCCTGGCATCTGAAAAGACGCGATACTTTTTCAACAAGGCTCCGCCGGTTTCGTGAAAGGTAATCCGGACCCGCCGGCCCGGGAGATATGACAGGGAATAGCGGGGGGTACGCTCGAAGACGAAAAGCATGCGGGTGAAGCGCTCCCCGGACCGCATCTCCATCCGCTTCATGCGGTTTGGAGGTTCGCCTGCCAGAACGTTGCCGCCGAACAGCGCCAGGAACAGGACGGTAAGAAGGATGCTCGGGAGTACCGGCAACGCGAAGCCCCACCCGCGCCTGATTCCTTTGAACAACGTCCGTCGCACCCCTCTCACCCTCCCCCTCATACGCTTGCTCTACCGGCCACCAGAATATGAGGGCAAAAGTCGTGCCACTTGCTGTCACGGTTTTCTATTGTTTTTTCAATAAGTTATGAAACAGGGGGATACTCTGGGATATGCGCAGTCAAAGAAGTGGTGGCAGGAAAAGGACGTTATTTTGACACTGTGTCAGGCGGCATCGAGAAACTTGGACAGCTTTGCGAGAAGTTCGTCCTCTTCGTAGGGCTTTATCATGATATCCAAAGCCCCGCTTTGCACTGCCTTGAGGACAGCCGTCCGTGTCCATTGCTGCGAAGACATGATGATGGGTAGTCGGGGATTGCGGGACAAATCCCGAAGTCTCGTGCAGAGGGAAAAATCCTTCTCACCGGGTTGAACCGTCCCGAGCAGGACGGCCCGGATTCCTTCCTGCTGGAATACCTGGAATAAATCTTCACCAAGATGGGCGGTGATTGCCGTTACCCCACGAGAAGCCAGATACCCACTCACCAGCTCGCGGACCTGATCGTCATCCTCCAGGACAAGGACCGTTCGAGCGTCACCGGAGCGGGCAGACGGTTCACCTCCGTCTCCCGAGTCGGAGGGAAAGAGTTTCCGAAGAGATTCAGCCTGGTCATGGGGAAGGCTTTCTTCGACATCACCAACATCAGCCTCAATTTCGGGAGGATCAAAGAGATTTGCAAGGCTGAAAGGAACCAGGATATCGAAAAGGTTCAGGCCCTCCCCTCCGAGCTTCAACTGGGCCTTGTAGACGAGAAACTCCCCGTCCGGCACGGGGAGTTCATCCGAGACCTCGTCCATCTGCGGTACGAACTTTGTGGGAGGGAGCTGTTTGAGGTGAAACTTGTTGGGGAGACACGGCTGAAAGACGGAGTTGAACGTGCCGATGATCTGGTTTGCAATCTCGGAAAAGGCATCGATGTCATCAGCTTCAAGGATAAGGAGCTTCCTCTTCTCCGATATCCGCGCAGGCGGGATGCCGAGCAGGATCCCGCTCATCAGGATAGCGTCGCGCAGTGAAAAAACCATGAAAAATCGACCGGGATAGTCTTCGCGCGACTCAACGGGAACAACGAAAGCCGAATCCTCGAGATCTTCCAGGTACTTGGTCTTCCCAATCTCAAGCACTTCGGTATCGCTTACCGTTACCTCCTTGTTCAGGAGCATGCTGCTCTCTTCGGCCGACTGCTTGAGGCCGGACTGTATCATCTTGCGCAGTTTCGTGTATTCTGGCATATCGCGAACCGTTTCCGAAATGTTTGCCGCTACTCCTTGTGCAGCTTGAGACTGACGAGAAACCTCTGTCCTTCATGGGTGAAGGGGACAACCACCGTGTCGCTTTCCGCCATGGAATTGATGGAGTACTCCTCTCCTGAAATAATTGTCGGTATGGAGAGATTGATATCCATTCCCCCCTTGGACAACACCATCTTCACATGCCCGCCCAGCATATTGGCTATCTCCCCAAGGGCGTCGTTCACGTCGTCCCCCATCTCCTCCACATCCATGCCCAGCATGTTGGAGGTTATCCTGAGCGCAAAGCTCTGGGGGCAGTGGACCGCAAGAATACCGGTATAGGAACCCGCCATTCCTACCATGCCGCTGATGCTGCAATGAAAGTGGGTAACGGATTCCTGGAGTGGGTAGCTCTCCTCCAGATCCATCATCACCATGGTGGAAAAAACCTCTTTTGTGGCGTCGATGACATGACGCGCCATATCATCTTCCCTGAGATGGGTTGCCTCTTGAACCGCCGCGTTCAGTGTCATAAGAGACCTCCCAGTTTTTCGTTCAGCTGATCCGGGGTAAAGGGCTTCTTGATGCTTGCGCTGGCGCCGCTGGAGATAGCTTCCTTGATGATGTCCTCTCCACCCTCGGTGGTGATCATGACTATCGGAACACTGTTGCCGTTGGCGCGAACCTGTTTGATGAATTCCAGACCGTCCATATTCGGCATATTGATGTCCGAAAGGATGAGATCCACTTTCTTGTCGCCCAGAGCGCTCAACCCTTCAATGCCGTCACCTGCTTCGTAGATATCGTCTACGGGCAGACCCGCCTGACGCAGAGACCGGGAAATTATCTTCCTCATGGTCGAGGAATCATCGACAATCAACACATTCGCCATAACCAACTCTCCTCTCATTCTTCAGATGGATTCTTTACACCGTCAGGCTTCGTGGCCCCGAAACCGCGACTCGCCAACAAACTGCCGGCACTATCCGGAAGGTTTGCCGATGCAGTCCCGTGCGGTACGGTGTCGAGATTCCATACTCTTATCGTTCGAACTCCGCATAACTTTAGTAAATTATTTCATGAACCAAGGCCGCCGCGGTCTAGTCCTGTCGGCGAACCGGCAGTATAACCGTAAACCTGCTCCCCTTGCCTTCCACGCTCTTCGCCTCGATTGCCCCGCCGTGGGCATCGACAATCTCCCTGCTCAGGGCCAGTCCGAGGCCAGAACCCTTAAAACCGGCTGCCTTTTCGGAGCGGAAGTATTTCTTGAAAATATGCTGCAGATCCGATTCACTGATGCCGATCCCGGTGTCCCGCACCTCTACCAGGAGATTATCATTGCGAATCAGGGCGGTTACCGTCACCTTGCCGCCCCGTGGAGTGAATTTGATTGCGTTCCCGATCAGATTCGCGAAGACCCGTGAAAGCTGTTTTTCGTCAAGCTCAGCCGTCGGCAGTTCCCGCGGGATCCTGAGCGTGAGGGTGATGTCGTTTTCATCCGCCTCCAGCAGTCTGTCACGGAAGCATCCGTCCAGAAACGAGCGGATATCGCATTCATTTCTCCGAACCTGTACAAGCCCCATCTCAAGTCGGTAGACATCAAGCAGATCCTCTATCATGGCGTGGAGATTTTTTCCGCTTCTTTCCATATCCATCAGGGTGCCGGCAAGTCTCGGTTCCACATCCCCCAGCATGCCGAGCCGTATGGCCTGTACATACCCCTGCATCACCATCAGGGGTGATTTCAGGTCATGGGTCATCTTGGCCACGAACTCTTCCCTGTTTCTCTTCTCTCGCCGTTCCTGACTCACGTCAAACAACTCCACAATGTTCCCAAGCGATTCATTTTCATGGGAGCGAACCTGTGATGACCGGATCTCAAGCACCCGTCCGCATATGTTCATTTCAACGGGAAGATCCCTGCAATCCTCGCTCAATACTTTGTACAGCGGCGTACGCAGGGGAAGCATGTCGATCCTTTTCCCGAGGACGGTCTCTTTGAATACCTGCAGAAACGTCTCCGCGGCCCGGTTCATGTATGTCAAAATTCCAGTGACATCCATAAAAATGACACCGCTTGACAGGGAGTCGACAACGGATTCAGTGAGAAAAGAAGCTGATATCGCGGAGAAAAATGTTCCATGGGCATCACTGTTCACTGTCAAAAGACCGTTTGCCATTGCTCGCACGCTCCTGGTATTGAATTTCTGCAGTTCAATTCAGCAAAAAATCTGCCAACGGTTGGCATCGGCGTGCGATATTCTCGTGAACGGGCCGGGAAAGCCGTTCCACGGCCTGAATGGGGAACGGATTGTAATCCCGGTTCGGACTCTCCCTATGCGGAAAAGCTTTACCATGACCCGGCGGTCGGAGTTCATGCACGGTTATCGACTCCAACTTCCGTTGCAGGTTTGATGGTAGTGTCGGATACGTTCATTGATTTGTTGGTAGCGGAAAGACTGGTGGTTTTGAGACAGCCGCGACTCGGCATCAGGGGGATCGCAAGGAGTGGAAGAAGGCGGAGATTTTGTGGAAGATCTGAGTCTCGGGAGGGGGGCGCCGTCAGGAAAATCGCTTACCCGGAATAATCGGCATAGAATCCTTTGACCTTGGCCAGATAGGAACGAGTCTCCCGAGGAAGGCTTCCGGCTTTCTTGTCGACATTTCCGGGTCCCCAGTTATAGGCTGCGAGAGCCCGGTCAAGATCACCGTTATACCTGTCAATCATTCTCCGAAGATAGCGGGTTCCGGCCATGACGTTCTGCTCCGGATCACGGGAGTCGGTAACGCCCAGGTCCCTTGCCGTGCCCGGCATCAGCTGCATAAGGCCTCTCGCCCCGACGGGGGATACCGCCTCAGGATTGAAATTGCTTTCCGCCTTGATGACGGCGCGAATCAGGTCGGGGTCCATGTCATACCGGCGAGCGGCTCGCTGAATGATGCCGTCGAGCCCGCCGACTTGCGCCTCTTTCCGGCGGGTTTGGCGGGGAGCCTGTTCCGTGACGGCTGGAGTGTCCGGGACAGAGGTCTCTTCTTGAGCGGCCTGACTGCTTTCTGGAATGGGTTCATACCTGCGGACGAGATACTCGGCTGCCGGTCCCGTGAAGTAAGGTTCCGGTTCTCGAAAATCCTGTTGCAGAGAGAGAGCGTCCCGCATCATGCGCAGACGGAGGAGTTCCGCTCGCGCAGCGGCTGTTTCCGGTGTGATCGCCCCAGTATCCGCACTGCCTCTCACGGAGGAGAGAAGATCGGAGAAACGAGCGCCCCGGTTTGACGAACCGTTTGCGGCATTTGTGGCGGAAACCGTATCGGAGTGTATCCGATACAGGAGATCAGTGGGACGTATTGTCATTACATTCGTATCCGGGACTCAGCTGGCAAGGGCCAATTCCGGGAGGAACATCTTCTTTTTCTTCAGCTTTTCGATAAAGGTAGTGCGCTTCAGATTCAGGAGAGACGCCGCCTCTTTTTTATTCCCGCCGGTTTTTTCGAGCGCCTGGAGAATCAGACGGTTCTCGAATTCCTCAACAGCGCTGCTCAGACAGATGCCGTCACTGGGGAGAGGCACGGCGGCGGGCTGCGGCTTGACGATTTTCCCTCGGTATTTCTCAGGCAGGTCCGCCAGGGATACGGTCCCGGAACCTTTCAGGATGACCATTCTTTCCACGAGGTTTTCCAGTTCACGAATGTTGCCCGGCCAGTCGAATGCGCACAAAGCATCCAGAGCTTCCGAATCGAACCCTTTCACATCGCGCCTGCTTTCCCTGTTGAACTTCTGCACAAAGCTGTCGACAAGCAAGGGAATGTCTTCTTTCCGCTCCCGCAAGGGAGGAATCACGATGGGTATCACCGACAGACGGTAGTAGAGGTCCTCCCGAAAGGTCTTATCCTCGACTAGCTTCTCAAGATTCTGATTGGTAGCGGCAATGATTCGCGTGTCGATCTTCTTGGGGCGGGTCGCGCCGACGGGTTCCAGTTCTCGATTCTGCAGAACGCGCAGCAGCTTCACCTGGAGGCATGTCTTCATGTCGCCAATCTCGTCCAGGAATAACGTGCCCTTGTCTGCCATCTCGAACCGTCCGACCCTGGTGGCAACCGCACCGGTGAAAGAGCCCTTGACATGTCCGAAAAGCTCGCTTTCCAGGAGGTCATCGGGGATCGCGCCGCAGTTTACGGGAACGAAGTTCCTGTTTTTTCTATTGCTCAACTCGTGAATAGACTGCGCAACAAGTTCTTTCCCCGTTCCCGACTCCCCTTGGATAAGCACTGTGGCATCAGAGTCCGCGACCTTCTCGATGAGTTCGAACAGCGCGAGCATTTTAGGGCTCTCACCGATCATCTTGATGCGCGCCCTGTTTCGTATCGCCGGAGTTTTCCGATAGCTGCGGCTTTGGAGGGAATAGTGTTCGAAACCTCTCTGGATGATTGCATCAAGCTCTTCCAGATCAAAAGGCTTTTCAAGGTAGAAAAATGCGCCTGCCTTAAGCAAATTGGATGTCATGACGCTGTTGCCGAATGCGCTGTAGACGATGGCGACGATTTCAGGGCGAACGGCTTTCACACGCTTTATGAACTCGAGGCCATTTACTTTCGGCATCATGACGTCGGTAACCACAAGATCGATGTCTTCCGTCTCGATTTTTTCAAGAGCCTCCATGGCGTCGCATGCCTGGAAGACCTGATACCCTTTGTATGAAAGGAAGGTTGCAACCAGATCTCTGGTCTGCTTGTCGTCGTCGGTTATCAGGATCCGTCTTTCTTCCATGTCCAGCCTCCCTCCAGAGTGCTCATTCTACGAACAGCAAAACGATGGTTGCATCTGAATCTTGGTGAATCTATCCGCTTTGCATCCTTTTGAGCAACATTAATGCCAAGACGGGAACCACAGCATATTTACATAATTTATCCAATATTATCAATATGTTAAACACATTTAAAACATACTGAAAAATCGTTCTATGCATTCCTTGTCTGCTCACGACATGAACAGCCTCCAAAGGCTGTCCAGAATTTTCATAATCATTCCGGATAGATTCATTTCAGATGGAAACGATGATCAGGGTTTGAACAGAGAGATTGGAAGAGAGGTTTATTGGAGGGAGAAGACTCTCAAACAAAAGAAGTTTGAAAGTGGGAAGGGTACCTTTGAAAAAAGGAGAGGAACGGACACTATTCCGTGCTTGAGATCTTGTACCGTTCCAGCCTGTCCCTGAGAGTGTTGCGGCTGATTCCGAGGAGTTTTGCCGTTGAAACCTGGTTATGGTTGCTCCGTATCAAAGCCATGTGAATCAGGGCCTTTTCCAGGCCCGCGGAAATTGTATCGTAAACGGAACCATTTTCTTTCTCGCAGATCTCAGCGAAGACCGGCTCCAAAAGGCTGCAAAAAGCCTTGAAGTACTGATCCCCGGACCGTTGGACATCAATCTCGGTCACCTTGAAGACGGGCTTGACTTGGAGAAGTGATTCGAAGTCCTCCGGAAGAAGGATATCTCCCTTGCAGAAAAGGGTGGCTGAATTAATGATATTTTTCAACTCACGGATATTCCCTTCCCATGGCTGTTTCTGGAGAAGGTCAAGGGCGCCCGGCGACAGGCCCTTAATCCGCTTGTCATACTGGCGTGCGTATTTCTTGACAAAGAGATCGGCAAGAAGCGGGAGGTCTTCCAGCCGTTCACACAGGGGCGGAAGAAAGAAGGACACTACGCGTAACCGGTAGAACAGGTCAAGTCTGAACTTCCTTTCATTCACCGCTTTCATGAGGCTGAAATTGGTGGCGGCAATCACCCTGACATTGACTTTTAATGTCTCATTTCCCCCGACCCGCTCAAACTCCTGATTCTCAAGGACCCGCAGGAGCTTTCCCTGGTTGGAAAGGCTCATCTCGCCTATCTCATCCAGAAAAATGGTTCCTCCATCGCACTGCTCGAATTTTCCAATCCGGCGACAGTGAGCATCGGTGAAGGCCCCCTTCTCATGGCCGAAGAGTTCGCTTTCCAGAAGATTCTCGGGAAGAGCGGCGCAGTTCACCGCGAGGAAGGTCTTGTCGGATCGTTTCGAGTTGTTGTATATCGCCCGTGCGAGGAGCTCCTTGCCCGTTCCGCTCGGGCCCTGGATCAACACACTGGCGTCCGAGTCGGCGATTTTCCCTACCATCTTCCAGATCTGAATCATCTGGGGACACGACCCGATCATGATGTCTTCTTCCAGTTCGGCGTCGCTTAGCTGGTCGGAAAGCTCTGCGTAGCGGACCTTGCGGTTCAGAAGATTGCACTCGAGTGCCTTCTGGACGACATCCTTCAGCTTTTCGATGTCAAATGGTTTGGTCAGATACTCATACGCGCCATGCTTCATCGCCTCGATGGCGTTCTGGGTGGTTCTGTACCCCGTCGTCATGATTACGGACAGCCCTGGGTCGATCTGCTTTATTTCACGTAATACTTCAAGCCCCGATTTCTTGGGAACGCAGATATCAAGTATCGCAACATTCGGGTGATCGGACACAACCCGATTCACCGCGGAATCACTATCGGTCTCCAGAATAATCTCCATGTCATCGTCTTCGAACACGGCCGCAAGGAGTTGGAGTATTGCCTCGTCGTCATCCAGAATCAGTAGTTTGCTTTTCATGCGGTTCCTATTGCATTCCCCGGTTGAAATTTAGGTGAGAATAGCACAAAGAAACCAGTGAAAACAATACGAAACGATCCTTGATTCTGAAGTTGTCGGAACGTACCGCTCGTGCGACACTATCCGTCCCACCCGCTTTTCCGACGGTGCTTCAGGATAGCGTTTTCAGACTCGACCTCCGCAAGAATCCTCTCGGCCTCGCTCTCCGTCAGTCCCACGGTTGGGTGGTTTCCCATCCAGTGGGTAAGGTCGTCTTTCGGAGTTGTCAGGAGACACGGGAGCGCAGGCCCGGCAATATGTTTTCCGTTGAGATACAGCGCCGCCTCATAGACTCCCTCACGTTTTACAAGATTGAATTCGGCCAGGTATCCTGCTTTGAGAATCTTTTTCAGGATCAATCTTTTTACTATCATTATCGTGTCCTTGGAAGAAATCCGACCCTATGGAGTATTCTGAAACTGTTTACAGCAAAACGTGCTCCCGAAGGGGTACTGTCCGTGCAGCCTTTGATGGAAGTGGGTAAATTTCTATTTCATTTCGGCAGGCGCGTGTGAAACTTGAATATCATTTCACATACCCTCTTCCAGACGGTTTGCCCATTCTATCGCCTCAATCTGGGACTCCAACAGGCTCTCCAGGCTGCAGTCGGATTCATCCAGCAGCTTTTGCAGATTTATGAAATCAAGGCCCTCCAATCTCTCCGCCAGGAGGAGGAGCCTTCCCAGGTGACCATCGCGGCCGATGAGCGCGCATCGTACATCTTCGGTAAGATTGAGCTGATCCAGAATTTCCGCCATGGGTGACTCGAACAGCACATCAATCAGGGAAAGAACTCCCGTCATAAATGCGCTGTCCGAATAATCTTTTCCCTTGAGTTCATCCCGTTGATTTCGAGAGAGGAGCTCCATCAGGCGGCCCCGTATGGCGGCGGTTTCCATGAGGGGATTTCCCGGGCCGCCCGCGGCTTCGGAGGCAAAAAGGGCCAACTGAACCCAACGCTTCAACTGCTGCATGCCGAGAACCACCAAAGCGTGCCGAACTGTTCGAATCTTTTCCTTCATCCCTATAACCACGGAATTTACAAGCCGCAGCAGATTATAGGTAAGGGTCGGATTATGCTTGAAGGTCTCTTCGATCTCTTCAAATTCGGCATCGGAACAAACCAGTTGCAGGAGCTTCAAAAGCGTTGCCCCCCCGACATCGACCCGTTTTCTATTGAGCACGGCCGGTCGTGCGAAAAAATACCCCTGGAAAAGCTCAAATCCGAGAGAGAGACAGTCATGATACTGTTGGGTCGTTTCCACCTTCTCCGCAAGCAACACCACGTTCCTGCTTCGCAGAATGTTTACCATCTCGAGAACTCTATCAGGGGAAGTCTGCAGAATATCAATCTTTACAATATCAACGATATCGTACAGCGGTTCGTAATCGGGGTGGTAGATATTATCATCCAGCGCCAGAAGGAACCCCTGCTCCTTCAGTTCACGACATCTTTTCAGTACCGGTTCCGTTGCTGTAATCGTCTCCAACAATTCAATAACGACCCTGTCAACCGGCAGGATCTCAAGCATATCGTTCATCAGAAGATCGCCGGTGACGTTGATAAACCCTTTATGCTTGCCGAGAACGGCAGTAACGCCGAAGTTTGACAAGACATTGCTGATCACGGATCTTTCCGCGAAGGTAATATCCGTGATATCAGCATGGAGCGTATCAGCGGCACGAAACAGCAATTCGTAACCGAATATTTTCTTCTGTCGATCAAGTATCGGCTGACGCCCAAGAAAAATCTTTCCCTGTATCTCATTCATGGGGAACTGTTCTCTCCTTCAGGCAGTACACAGGCAATATTCTTTCAGAACTGCCGGATACATCGGCGGATGTTGACGCAAGGGACGGAAAATCACTCGGCACATGCGCAAGGATCAAAAAAAAAGGTCGGCCTAAAAAGCCAACCTTTTATCAGTGGTGCCCGGGACCGGGGTCGAACCGGTACAGCACTCAGTGCCGAGGGATTTTAAGTCCCTTGCGTCTACCAATTCCGCCACCCGGGCAAGATCATCTTTTCCACCGGTGCAGCTCTTCAGACCGCGGTCATGCCCGAGCTGAACAAGACAAAATCACGGATTGTTATGAATTATTCACCCTGTCTCTCAGTTCTTTTCCCGTTTTGAAAAACGGGGTTTTCTTCGCGGGAATCGCCACCAGTTCACCACTCTTTGGATTTCTTGCCTCTCGAGGGCCCCTTTGACGAATAGTAAAACTGCCGAATCCTCGTATCTCTACTTTTTCACCGCTCTTCAAAGCATTGCGGATACTGTCGAATACGATATCTATAATTATTTCAGAATCTTTTCTCGTTAAAAGGCTGTTTGAGTCAAGCAGCCTTTCAACCAGCTCACTTTTGGTCATACACGACACTCCTTGTTCCTGTAATGCACAGCATCGGTCTCATGAAAATCTTTCCCTCACACTGTGCTCATGCATGGTGTGAGGGATACTACTCTTCCGGAATCCGTCGGGCAAAGTCTAATCGCGTCCGTTGGTCTTGTTCATTTCCTGCTTCAGCAGTTCACCGAGATTCGAGGTCGCCTCTCCCTGGTTATCCATATAGGAAGCGATGGCCTGCTTGTCGGCATAGCCTGCAAGCGCCTTAACGGAAAGCGCAATCTTCTTGTCCACGGTATCAACATTCAGGACCATTGCCTCAATAGTATCGCCTACTGATGCGAAATCCTTCGGAGAAGCGACTTTTTCCTGAGACAGTTCGGAAACATGGATCAGCCCTTCGATTCCTTCCTCAATTTCGAGGAAGACACCGAAATCGGTAACTGATGTCACTTTACCGGTGACCTTTGTGCCGGGTTTATACTTCGTCGGAATTTCAGCCCAGGGATCCAGCGCCAGTTGCTTAATCCCGAGGGACAGCCTCTCGTTTTCCGGATCGATGTTCAAGACAACTGCCTGGACGATCTGTCCCTTGGAGTACAGTTCGGAAGGGTGCTTGATCCGACGAGTCCACGACATATCGGAAACATGCACCAACCCGTCGATGCCGTCCTCAACACCTATGAATACGCCGAAATCGGTAACATTCTTAATCTGCCCCTCTATCTTCGTTCCCACAGGGTATTTATCCCCTATCACCATCCAAGGGTTCACCTGAATCTGTTTCAGACCGAGGGAAATACGTCTGCTCGGAACGTCGACACCGAGCACCTCGGCCTCCACCTCTTCGCCGACCTTGAGGATATCGGACGGATGACGCACTCTTTTCGTCCATGACATCTCGGACACATGAACAAGCCCTTCCACACCCTCTTCCAATGAAACAAAGGCGCCGTAATCGGCAAGGCTTACAACTTTTCCCTGGACTCTGTCGCCGGTGTGATATTTCGATTCCACGCTCATCCACGGATCAGGAATAGTCTGCTTGATGCCGAGAGATATTTTTTCCTTTTCTCTATCATACTTCAGCACCTTGACCGTTACCATATCCCCGTTCTTCAGAATTTCGGAGGGGTGACCAAGCTTGCGCCATGACATGTCGACGATATGAAGAAGGCCGTCGATGCCGCCCAGGTCAATAAATGCGCCGTAGTCGGTAATATTTTTGACGGTACCTTCCAGGATCTGACCTTCCGCGAGAGTGGCCAGCGTATCTTTCTTCAGCCTGTCCCTCTCCTCTTCAAGAATTACACGGCGGGACAGAACAACATTCCCTCTTTTCTTGTTTACCTTTACCACCTTGAATTCAAACGTCTGACCGATAAGCTTCTCCAGATTGCCGATGGGACGAACATCCACCTGAGAGGCGGGAAGAAAAGCGGGCACCCCGATATCAACGGTAAGACCGCCCTTGACATTCGCAATGATTTTGCCTTCCATGAGGCCGCCGCTCTCGACCGCCTCCTCGATCTTGTCCCACACAACCTCTCTCTCGGCCTTTTTTCGCGAAAGGACGATATACCCTCGTATATTCTCCTTCTTTTCGAAGTATACCTTTACTTCGTCACCGACCTTGACAGTAAGCTGACCGCTCTCGTCGAGGAACTCGGCCACCGGTATGCACCCCTCGGACTTGTAGCCGATATTGACAAGAACGTAATCCGGATCTATCTGAACAACAACACCCTTAACGATTTCACCGACCTGTGGCTGTCGAAGGCTTTCCTGGAAAAGCTCTTCGAAGTTCTCTTTCCCCCCCAGAGAGGAATCATCCTCCGAATCGTTAGTGAGCCTTTCCGGCTCGTTGGTGATGTTGGAAAACTCTTTTTCGTCGTTCATTAAAATAGTACCCCCTAGAATTTCTATGTTTTGCCCGCCCTATGCTAGCACACCCCTTGAAAAACTCAATGTGTTTTGTCTTTATCTATATGCCCGATCTGCTCCAGCACTTCATCAATGACCCACTTGGGGGTTGAAGCACCGGCAGTGACCCCTACGGTGTCCACTCCCTCAAACCATTCCCGGTTCAATTGTTGCGCGGTTTCAATATGGTAGGTCTTGGGCTGCAATTCCGCGCATACCTGCGCCAGACGCGTCGTGTTCGCGCTGTTGTAACCCCCGATTACTATCATGCAGTCAACACGTTTGGCAAGTTCTTTAGCTTCTTCCTGACGTACGGCCGTCGCATCGCAAATCGTGTTGAAAACTCTGATTTCACTCCCCTTTACAAGACACTCGAGCACAACGTTCTTCAGATTCTCGAAAGACTGCGTTGTCTGGGCCACGATACCGATCTTCCCGGAAATCTTCAGGCCGGCCGCTTCTTCACCTGAACCTACGACATAGACCTTTCCCCTGGCGTAAGAGACGATCCCCTGTACCTCGGGGTGGTCGGCATCGCCTACCACTACCACATCATATCCTGCTTGGGAAAGGCTTTTTACGTGCTCCTGGGCCTTTTTGACAAAGGGGCATGTGGCGTCCACAATCTCCAGTTCTTTTCGAATGGCTTGCTGCAATTCTTCCGACGCAACGCCGTGAGAACGAATGATAATCGCCCCGTTGTCAAGTTCCGAGATACTCTTGAGGACCTTCACACCCAATTCCTCAAGGCGCTGAACGACCTGGGGGGAATGGATAATGGGACCCAGGGTAGAGGTTTTCCCGCCACGACCGGCGGCCTCGAATGCCATCTGGGTAGCGCGTTTCACCCCGAAACAGAATCCCGCCTGCTCTGCAAGGATAATCTTCAAACCGGAATCCCCCTGTCCCTGAATCCTGGAATCATCGCGCATCTCCCTGACCGGCCCGTTCCGACTCTTTCCCACGGACAATCATTTCCATTCGTGCGACAACGTCCGTGATTGACACTCCGGTTGAATTGATGAGAAGGGCATCCTCCGCCATGCGGAGCGGGGCAATTTCACGCTGTTCGTCACGGGTATCTCGGGCAGCCACCTCCGCGATTGTATTTTCGACCGTCACGTTTTCCCCTTTCGCACGCAACTCGAGAAAACGGCGCTTCCCCCTCTCTTCAGCGGAGGCGGACAGAAAAAACTTCACGTCCGCGTCGGGGAATACCACTGATCCGATATCACGACCCTCAAGGACGACATTTCCGGCCCGTCCCATCCTGCGCTGCTCATGCAGCAGAACATCACGGACCGCCTTCCTTGTGGAAATCCTCGACGTAAACTGGCTGATCTCCGGCGTGCGTATCGCTTCCGAAACATCTTCGCCGTTCAACAGGACACGATATCCTCCGGCATCCCGCTCGAAAGAGATTTCCAGACCGCGGCAGAGTCCCTCCAACGCCCCCTCGTCCTCGGGTGATACGGACGCTCTCTTCACCGAGAGCGCCACAGCCCGATACATGGCGCCGGTGTCGATGTATACATAACCCAACCGATCGGCGAGAAGTCTTGCAACAGTGCTCTTTCCGGCTCCCGACGGACCGTCTATGGCAACAATGACTCCCTTGCCGCGCTGCGGAATATCTCTCATCGAACACATACCCGTTCCAGGAGTTCGATGAAAGAAGGAAACGAGGTTGAGATGCACCCCACATCCGTTACCGTCGTTTCACCCTTGGCCACAAGCCCGGCCATGATCATCGACATGGCGATCCGGTGATCACCGAAGCTGTCGGCCGTGCACCCGAGAAGGCGGTCACCGCCGGTGATTTCCATGCCGTCTTCCGTTTCCACGACACTCACCCCTGCCTTGGAAAGATTCGCGGCCATGGCCGCAATGCGATCCGTCTCCTTGACGCGCAACTCCCGCGCGTCACGAAGGACCGTTTTTCCTTCCGCGCATGCGGCAGCCACGCAGATGATTGGAAACTCGTCGATTGCCCTCGGCACCAGTTCTCCGCCAATCTCGATGCCGTGCAACGAAGAAGATCGCACGAGCAGGTCCGCTACCGGCTCACCCGAAGTCTCACTGAAGTTGAGCTGTTCGATTGACGCACCCATGCACAGAAGAATATCAATAATGCCGGTTCGCGTGGGATTCATACCGACGCCGGTGATGAGCAATTCCGAGTCCGGCACGAGAAGTGCGGCCACGATAAAAAAGGCCGCGGAAGAGATGTCTCCCGGAACATGAACTTCCCGGCCTTCCAGAATTCTGCCTCCGCGGATTCGAGCGCCGTTGGACAATGGTTCGATATCGGCGCCGAAATAGCGGAGCATTCGTTCCGAGTGATCCCGTGAGAGAGAAGGTTCGGTTACCCGGGTTTCCCCGTCTGCATAGAGTCCGGCCAGTAGAAGAGCTGATTTTACCTGTGCGCTGGCAACCGGGGATGAAAAAGAAATCCCCTTCAGTCTGCGTCCCTGAATCGCAAGGGGAGCGCGTGTCCCACCGGCACGCCCGAAAATCGTGGCCCCCATCCCGGCGAGAGGCTCAATAACACGACCCATCGGACGGTTTCGCAGGTATTGGTCACCGCTCAAGACGGAAAAGAAATCCTGTCCCGCCAGCATGCCGGTCAACAGCCTCATGGATGTTCCCGAGTTTCCGCAGTCAAGGACATCGACCGGTTCCTTCAGGCCATGCAGACCGGCGCCCTGGATCCGAATCACCTCTCCATCGTCACAAGCGTTGACACCCATGGCGCGAAATGCCTTCAAGGTGGAAATCGTATCCTCGCCACGGAGAAATCCACGGACAATGGATGTTCCCTTGGCCAGCGAGCCGAACATTATCGACCTGTGGGATATAGACTTGTCGCCTGGAACCGAGATGGCGCCCCGCACGCCGGCTGCTGGTTGAACCGTGTAGTTACTCACTGAGTGCTCCGGAGGAATTGATGCCTATAGAATTGAGTCCCTGCTTTTCTTGGAGCGCGAGAAAAACTCCTCGAGCCCGGATTCGTTTCCGTCTTCCACCAGGGAGCGGAGAGACTGAAAGTGCCGTGAGAAAAAATCCATCATCTCAAGCACAGCGGAACGATTCATGAGCGCAATGTCTCTCCACATGGCCGGATCGGAAGACGCAATACGGGTAAAATCACGGAAACCGCCTGCTGAATACGAGAGTATGCCTTCATCGAGGCGATCATACCCGCCGACTGCGTTGACGAGGGAGTAGGCGACCATGTGAGGGAGATGGGAGATTGCGGCGACAATCCTGTCGTGCTTGTCCGCATCCATCCGGACAACCTCGGAACCCGCTATTTCCCACATTTTCATCACTGTTTCCAGCGCCCGCGGATCGGTTTGCTTCGTAGGGGTGACGATGCACCTCTTTCCCTGGAAGAGTGTCGAGAAAGAAGCTTCCACGCCCGAATTCTCCGTGCCGGCAATGGGATGTCCTCCGACAAAATGGGTCCCCTCGGGCATCAAGGGTTCGCAGGCCGAGACAATGGCTTCCTTCACGCTCCCGCCGTCGGTCACAACGCAACCGGGAGACAGAAAGGGGACAATCCGGGCAAGTATCGAGGCGATTGAACAGACAGGCGTCGCAAGAAACACGAGATCCGCGCCGGACACCCCTTCGCAGGGATCATGGGTATACCTGTCTATGACTCCCAATTCTACCGCGCGTTGAAGATTGGGGGCCTGTCGTCCTATACCGACGACCTCGCCCACCTCTGCCCGCTCGCGGAGTATTCGCGCCAGAGAACCTCCGATAAGACCGACGCCGATCACCGCCATGCGGTTGCTAAGAGCCATGAATACCTCGTGAAGAAGGACCATCCACGCACATGCCCGGACACCTCTCCTTCCGCATGTCTGAAATACTCATGGTTCCGATTTCTCCCGGCTTGTTTTCGGATATGATCCGAGAATCTTTACGAACTGACAGCAGTCGCGCAGATCATGGATTGCGTCGGCAACGTCGGGATCCGAGACATGTCCGTTCAGGTCGAGGAAAAAGATATACTCCCACGCTTTCTTTTTGAGCGGGCGGGACTCAATCTTGGTCAGGTTGACCCCGCGCTTGGCAAAGGGCTCCAGCATTCTGTGGAGGATCCCCGGCTCGTCCTTGACGGAAAACATCAGAGACGTCTTGTCATCGACGCTCTTCTCCGCGAATTTCCTTCCGATCACGAGAAAACGGGTAAAATTGTTAACCTGATCTTCAATCCGCTCCCGCACTACCTTGAGACCGTACAGGGAAGAAGCAAGCTCACTGGCAATTGCCGCGGCCGTATAATCCTCGCTGACAATCTGCGCCGCAACGGCCGTGGAAGCAACGTCAACGACCGGCACGTTCGGCAGGTTGTCCGCGAGCCATTCACGACATTGGGCAATGGGCTGGGGGTGAGAGTAAACCTTCTTGATGTCTTCAAGACGCCCGGTGCGGGAAAGCAGGTAATGATGCACTTCCAACAGTACTTCGGAAATGATCTTGAGGTCGCTCTCCATGAACATGTCGAGGGTATGGGAAACCATGCCCTCGGTTGAGTTCTCAACAGGGACAACCCCGTACTGCGCTTTCCCCTTCTCAACCTCTTCGAAAACGGCCGGTATCGATTTCTGGGGGATCAGTTCAGCGGAAAGTCCGAACTGCTGCATGGCGGCAATGTGGGTAAAAGTGGCTTTGGGCCCGAAAAAAGCCACCTTCATGGGCTCTTCAAGGGCAAGAGAAGCAGAAATGATCTCCCGAAAGACACTCTTCAGCGCCTCGTTTGGAAACGGTCCGGGATTCTTTCCCATGAGTCGCTCGTAGATCTCGCGTTCCCGACTCGGCACGTAGAACTCGCGGCGCTCCCCCTTCTTCAACCCTCCGATGGCAATCACCATCGATGCACGCTGATTCAGAAGGTCGAGAATACGATCATCAAGCTCGTCAATTGATATTCTGATTTCTTCGATTGTTTTCTTTTCAGACAAAACAGAGTCACCTGAGAGAGGGGCTTTCCAGTGTGTTGAACGAGTTAATTTATAGTAATTGCCGCGAAAAAGCAAACTATTTCTGGACTCGCAATAAAGCGATGCCCGTTCAAGAATCAGTATACAGATAAAGCGGGTGGCCACGAATACCCTTGGAGAAGAAAATTCATTCTTTGCAAAAACCGGAAATCGGTAACCACCGCTTCAGCACGATCACGGACAAATGATAACGGAATGTTTTAAGGCTTCCTAACCCGTCATAAGATATGTATACTAAGCCGGTATTGCTCACGGCAGTACTCCCCGTTCCGATAGTTTCACGCCGGTCATGCCCTGCCGGCCCTCTTTCGACGCACAGAACGTGAAGATACCCTGCGGCAAGAAGGTCTTTTCATGCCCGAAAAACCGACAGGCAAGCGATTCACCCTTGTCCAGCGACTCATCGGCAGCTATGCGGCCGTGGTTGTTTTCAGCATGGCGGCTACCTGCTTTTCAATTTTCGGCCTGTATTCGCTGAACGGAATCGTGCGTGACATAGCACGAAACGATTTCGCGTTTATGAGATCGGCGGAAGGGCTTCGCGAGTCAATCGAAGCGCAGAAAAGGAGCGCGGCAAAATATTCCGTCCTGAAATCAGGTGGTTTCAAGGACATGTACTATCGCCGCCGGCAGGAGTTCCTCGAAAGCATAGAGGAACTGAAAAGAACCGGTCACGGCCCGCTTCTCGACAGTCTGATGAAAAATTACGGTGTTTTTTCCACCCGGGCCGAGGATATGTTCAAGGGAGAGACAGAGGATCTTTCTCTTCTGAAAGAATCCGCTGACAAGGTTGACGCTTCCATCGAAGCATTGTACACGCAGCGACAGAACATTCTGAATGCAAAACTGAAAAACGCGGACAACGAACGTGAAAGAACCGTGAAGTGGACCGTGCTGCTTTCATGCAGCGGATTTCTTCTTGCCCTGTGCGTTACCATACTCTTCGTCATCACCATCTCCTCATCCATCAGAAAACTCAAGCGCGCCACCCATTTCATTGCACGAGGCAACTTCGACTTCGATCCCCAGATACCCGCCGGGGATGAAATCGGCGATCTGGCCCTGGATTTCACGAGAATGGCCGCTCGCCTGAAGGTTCTTGAGCAGATGAGTCTCGACGCCAGCCCTCTTACCCGCCTTCCCGGAAACATCGCCCTTGAAAGGGTACTCACGAAGAAGCTTCAGGAAGGAGAAACGTTTGCCGTCTGTTATGCCGATCTTGACAACTTCAAGGCATACAGCGACCGCTACGGATATATCAGGGGAAGCGACCTTATCAAGATGACGGGCGAGGTTATCTATGAAGTCGTTCAGCGCCACGCCGATGAGAACGCATTTGTCGGCCATATCGGAGGAGACGACTTTGTGATGATTATTTCCGCTCACTGCGTAGATGCCGTCTGCCAGGCCGTTATCAGCGATTTTACCGAAAGGGTGCCGGAATTCTACTCCCCCGAGGATCTTGAGCGCGGGGCAATCGAAGGCGTCGATCGGTACGGCGTCGAGCGGGTTTTCCCGATCATGACCATCTCAATTGCCGTCGTCATGTGCCGGAAGGGGGAATATGACTCCGCGGTAGTTATCGCCAAGACAGCCGCGGAAATAAAAGAATTTACGAAGGGAGTAGCGGGAAGTAATTACTTTATCGACCGCCGCAAGACAGCACGATGAAAAAGACCTTGACCTGTATCATGTTCCTGCTTGCACTATCCGGTCTGTCCGGTTGTGCGACGACCCGGAAAACAGACCCTTACGAACAAGAACAGCAACAGAAACTGGTCCTTGCGCGCATGCTCCTGGAGGACAACAGGATCAGTGCCGCGAAAAGGATTCTGACCGCGATAGTCGATGAGAAGGGAGTGCCGGGCGTAACCGATGAGGCGCTCTTCCGCCTGGCTCTCCTCAATCTGGAGCCCGGCGAACAGAAAATAATCACCAACAAGGCGGGACGAAACCTTGAAAAGCTCCTCAAGCTTTACCCTTCCAGCCCCTGGAAGTCACACGCGGCAACCTTGAAAGGTGTCCTTGACGCCTACGACCTTTCCCGCGAGGAAAATTCGGATTTGGAAAAGACGATAAGAGGATTGAAAAGCTCAAATCTTTCGCTCGGCAAGGAAAACAGAGAGTTGCGCCAGGATATGGAGAAGCTGAAACAACTCGACCTTGAACTGGAAAGAAAGAAGAAAAAGAACAGGTAGAAACCGTTTCACCTTCCAAATCGCTGCAACAGAAGATCGTATAATCCCGAAGGTGTGGCACGGAAAACCGCCACATCCCTTCCCATCCTCTTCTGAAGCTCTTCCGTCGTCATATCGTCAATAAACAGGCCTTCCCCCTCCTTCAGCATCACATCGGGAATCAGCAGCAGATCGCCCGGTCCCTGCTTCAGTACCTCATCCAGGACAGCCTTCCCCGGTACAAGACCGGTAACGGTTACACTATCTCCGAACAGGGTATTGTCCAGTGCCATCGTCCTGAATACCATGCCTGTCCTTTCAGACAATTGACGAAGGAAGTCATCCACGTGCGGGAAGGCGGACCTGCCGGTTACCACCGTTACATGAGCGGGCATCAGCGGCTCGGCGTCGGCGAGCACACACGCGGCATCAGCGAGGAAAAGCGGCATCATTCCCACACCGTTTTCCAGTTGCGGCAGATCTCCATAGTCTTCAAGTGGAGGAAAAGGCTTTTCGGCTTTCAAATAGAACTCATCCGCAAAGAAAAGAAACGGTGCGCCGAGCCGTGAAGCATGATTACGGGCGCGTGGCTGCCACCGGGCGAGAAAATCGGCGGCATAGCTCCGGGTAACCGGCTGAAGCTTCACCAGGGAATCACGGTGCCGTGTAAGGCCAAGGGGAACGATGGCAAGTGAAGCGACACGGGGATACATCTCGGCCAAATCCCGGACGGTTTTTTCCAGGTGCTTTCCGTCATTCAGTCCCGGGCAGAGAACCACCTGGGTATGCATGGTTATTCCGGCATCCGCAAGCTCACGGAGCTGATCAAGTATGGGGGGGCACTCCCGGTTCCCCAGCAGTTCCCCACGCAGACCGGGGTCGGTGGCATGGACCGATATGTAGAGCGGGGAGAGACGTTGTTCGCGGATCCTGCGCAATGCCCCTCGACTCAGTGATGAAAGGGTGACAAAATTGCCGTACAGAAAGGAGAGACGGTAGTCCTCGTCCTTCACGTAGAGGGAAGTGCGAAGCCCTTTCGGCAGTTGATCGACAAAACAGAACAGGCACGCATTGGTGCAACGGGCAGGCTTCGGAGCAGCGAAACGAAGACCGAGAAACTCCCCCTCCGGCCGCTCAATCTCCACCTCCCAGATCTCCCCCTCCTTTTTTTCAATCTCCAGCAGAAGTTCGTCATCAGCTGAGAAGAAGCCGTAATCAATGATGTCCCGGATTGGGTTACCATTGATGCACAGCAGCCGGTCGCCGGGCTCAATCTCCATTTCCATGGCGATACTGCCGGGTTCAACGCATTCAATCAGGAGTCCGTATTTCATGGGCCGGTGAAATAACTACTGGAGCGATACCAGGAAAGATAGGAGGTGAAGAAGACCTTCAGGACAGCGGTTGCCGGAACCGCAAGCAGCATGCCGAGAATCCCGAACAGCTGACCGCCGATGAGGAGCGCGATAATTATCACGACCGGATGGAGTCCGACCTTGTCGCCGACAATCTTCGGAGTAATGATTCCTCCCTCGATAGCCTGGACCACGCCGAACCATCCGAGACACAGGAGCGGATGGAGAAGGTCATGGTATTTGAGCACTGCCATGGTCATGGAGAACACGATTCCGAAGAGTGTTCCCAGGTAGGGAATAATGAAGAGGATTCCGGAAGTGGTTCCGATGACGACGGCAAGATCGATGCCGATAACCCAGAGACCGACGCTGTACAGCACGGCAAGGATGGCGCAGACCATGAGCTGGCCGCGGACGAAACCGGACAGGATTTCGTGGATTTCCGAAGTCCGTGCGGAGAGAGCGCTCCGGTATCGAACCGGTACGAGATCAGCGAGGCCGTCGCGTATTTGCGGCAGGTCCTTCAGAAAATAGTAGAGGTACAGGGGGGTTATGACGTAACCGAGAACCGACAGAACAAATGACAGGGTGGAAGTGACCGCTTTTCTGAAAAAATCGAAGGTCTCCCGCGCCACGTCAAAGGAAACCCCTTTCAACCGTTCCAGCAGGTGATTCAATTGGAAATAGGCCTTGTCGGGAGTTTCTATTCCCAGGTAGGCCTTGACCTTCAGCGGAATATAGTCATACAGCCGGGCGGCGTAGTCCGGAAGGCTTATCTGCACACTCTGAATTTCATGGAAGATGGATGTTACGAACAGATACGCTCCAAGGGCAATGCCGAGAACGATGGCGAAAAGAACCGTAATAATGGAGAGCGCCCGATTCAGCCCGCGCCGCTCCAGGTATCCGACAAGGGGATTCAGAAGGTAGGCGAGAACCAGCGCGATACAGACCGGGAAAAAAGTCGCTCCTGAATAATACAGGATCGCTCCGCCCCCCAGCAGCAACCCGCCGGTAACAGCGGGAAACAACCACTCTTTTCTATTCATACGCCCTCTCCGGGACGCAGGACAAAAAAAGAGGAGCACACGACGCGCCAATCCGTATCAAGGATTGATCACGCCTCATGGCTCCTCCCTGCGGCTCCGCCTGTTACTGATGCAGCTTGAAACTCCCATCAACGGAAGTTATGTGGGAAATGGCATGCTTGTAAATGAGGATATCCCCCTTCACCTCCAGAAGAACGGAAAAATTGTCGAACGATTTGATATGCCCTTCCATTTTTTCGCCGGACATCAGATACACAACCACCTTGACCCGTTCTTTTCTCGACTGATTCAGGTACTGATCCTGGATATTGAATGGTGCCTTTGCCATACCCCTCTCCTTTAATCAAAAAAATCATGTGCATTTCGCACAATAATAGCAAGATTTTCGGAATGTTCAATCCATTTAATTTCCCTGTCCTGATTGAACCATGTCAACTGCCGCTTCGCGTAACGCCGCGTATCACGCTTCATGAGCAGGATAGCGTCATCCAGCGTATATTCTCCGTTGAGATTTCCGATCATATGACGATAGCCGAGTGATCGCATCGGTTTCAGGGATGGCGAATACCCCTTTTCCAGTAGGTTCCTCACCTCTTCCAGAAAACCCTCTCTCATCATGGAATCCACCCGCGCGTCGATTGTTTCATACAGCACGGACCTTTCCATTGCAAGCCCGATTTTCAGAGAGTCATAGGGCGCATCCGCGAAACCGTGCTCTTCCCGCAGTTCCGAAACGGGTCGGCCGGTAATGCGCCATATCTCCAGCGCCCGGATGATCCGGAAACCGTCATTTGGGTGAAGACGGGCGGCAGTAGCGGGATCGACCTTTTCAAGGAGCGTGTGAAGGGCGCCATATCCTTCCCTCTCGGCCACCTTACGGAGTTCTTCGCGGATAGTTTCGTTTCCTCCCGGAGCAGCCACCAGGCCCTTTGTGAGCGCCCTGACATACAGGCCGGTGCCTCCGCAGACAATCACCCGTTTTCCCCGCGCTGTTATATCCCTGATGGCCTTCTCCGCCGCGATGCGGAAATCGGCTGCCGAAAAAGACTCATCGGGATCGACCAGGTCGAGGAGGTGATGGGGAACGCGACGGCGCTGCTCCATCGTCGGCTTGGCCGTACCGATATCCATGGAGCGATACACCTGCATGGAATCCGCGTTCAGAATCTCCGCTCCAACGCTCTCCGCCAGGCGCACGGCCAGGCCGGTCTTTCCCGAAGCGGTCGGTCCCAGGAGAATCAGCAGTTTTAGCCTATCCATCTCGTTTCCCACATCACGCCCTTTTGAACATTTTTTCCACGTCCGAACGGCTTATCCTGCGAAACACCGGCCTGCCATGGGGACAATTGGTGGCAAAGCCGACGGAATCCAACGCTGCAAGAAGAGCGGAAATCTCTACCGCGGCAAGGGAGTGCACACCCCTGACGACGCTATGGCAGGCCATCCTCATCAGGATATCCTCCTGGATGTCCATGAAGGACCTGCTGCGGCCGAGGGAGGAAAGCTCCTCGACCACATCCCGCAGGACCCTGATGAATTCTCTTTCCGCAAGCATGCGCGGCACCGACTGGACCACCTTGGCCGTACCGCCGAAATCCTCCAGGACGAAACCCAGCTTGCGGAGGGCCGGGAGATGTTCGTCCACCACCGTTGATTCGGTGTGGGAGAATTCCATGACCTCCGGGAAGAGCAGGCCCTGCGATTCCACGGAGCCGTTCGTGAATTCCCGTCGGAGACGCTCAAAGGCAACCCGTTCGTGGGCGGCATGCTGGTCGAGGAGCACGAGGTCCTCCCCGTCGGAGCAGACGAGATATATGCCCGCGTACTGCCCTATAACGGCTAACGAGGAAAAGAACCCCTTGTTGTACTCCTGCTCCTGCCCTTGTCCCGGCGACTCCGCCAAGGTGCGCGGCGGCATGGGCCGGGCGGCCTCATGACGTATCGGAAGCTCCCGTGAAACAGGGGTTTCCAGCCTGGCCTGGTAGACTCCCAACGACTCCCGCACCCCCGACACCTTCCGTTCCGCAACGGTTTCAGTAACCGCGGCCGGCGAAGCCGGGGCCGAAACCGCTTTCCGTATCCAGGGAGTGGACTGCAGTACGCCTTCAGCGGCTGAGACGATAAAGTCGTGGACCCGGGATTGCTCGCGGAAACGCACCTCGTGCTTGGTGGGATGGACATTCATGTCCACGTCTCCGGTCGGGAGCGAGAGAAAAAGTACCGCTACCGGATACCGCCCTTTCTCCAGGAATCTCCGGTACGCCTGAAGGACAGCGTGCTGAACGACCCGATCCCGGACAAACCGCCCGTTCACGAAGGTGAACAGATGCGAGGCAGTCGATCTGCTGCATTCAGGCCTCGCCGCGAGGCCGTGAATTCTCATCTCTCCATCCTCGCACAGCACCGGAAAGAGTTCTGATGCGATTGTCCTTCCCAGCAGGGAAGCGACCCTTTCCCTGAGGTCGCCGTTCAGGGCACGGAACACGACCCTGCCGTCGCTCAGATAGACAAACCTGACATCGGGCCGGGACAGGGCAAGCCGCGTGAGATGGTCGGACACATGCCCTGCTTCCGTTTCCGTACTCTTCAGAAATTTAAGCCTCGCTGGGGTATTGAAGAACAGGTTTCTGACCTCGATGACCGTCCCTTCGGCCATGCCGCGGGCCTTTACGTGACGAATCCCGCCGCCTTCGCCGTAGATTTCCGTCCCTTCAACGCTTCCCTTCTCCCGTGACGACAGGGTGCACCGGGAGACGGAGGCTATGGACGGAAGCGCCTCTCCCCGGAAGCCGAGGGTCGAAATGGCAAGGAGATCGCCGTCGGTCGCAATCTTGCTGGTCGCGTGCCGTTCCAGCGCCAGCAGCGCATCTTCACGGGACATGCCGCATCCGTTGTCGCTGACCTTAATGAGACGTTTCCCGCCGACTTCGATTTCCACGACGATCTCGGTCGCTCCAGCATCCAGGGAGTTCTCGACCATCTCCTTCACCACCGAGGCGGGTCGTTCGACCACCTCGCCCGCTGCAATCTTGTTGGACAGATTCTCGGAAAGAATCTTGATGCGGCACGCCATGGGAACCTCGAATCAATTGAAATACGGCCGGACAGAATACCCTATCCTTCTCTCCCCTGTAAAGGAGGACATCCCCATCCCATTATCCAAGATTCGGCAGTTGAAGTCATCCTTCGTTCACTCCGGACAACTCCAACTGCCGTTTTCAGGATTATCTTTTTTCACCGGGGTGGTCCGGACGCATGCGCTGCGCCGGCGCCCGACTTTTCGGCTATCCCCGTGTACAGATATCCGGCGGCACGCGTCATCCCTTCCAGGTACAGCGTTTCCATCGTGCGAAACACGAAACCGTGGGACTCAATCAGGAACTTTATATCGCGATCCGGCCGGCACCCACCGCCGCACAGCAGGAACAGAGGCTTCAACACCTTCTGCAGGAACCGCACTCCCGGATCCGGGCTGAGGCCGTGATCAAGAAAGTGAAACGTTCCCGTCGGCCTGAGCACGCGGGAGATTTCTTCCAATCCCCTGTCCACGTCGGCGATGCTGCACAGGGTCCAGGTGCTGACGACGCAGTCAAAGGAAGCGTCCGAAAAAGGCAGGGCTTCGGCGTTGGCCGCGCACAGGGCTGTCCGGACAGGCGAAACGTTGACTCTGCATTGAGCGCGGGCCAGCATCTCCCGGTTCGGGTCCGTCAGTGTCAAATGGCGAACCCTGTTCGTGTAGCAGGTGATGTTGAGCCCTGTTCCGCACCCGATTTCAAGCACCTGTCCGGACACTTCGTCCAACAGGGTCTTCCGTCGACGCTCAACCGTCGGATTCGAGACGAAAAATTCAACAATGCGCGGCAGGACATACCATGTGTAGATTCCCACGGGTACCCTCTCTTCTGTCGAAAATCGCATATCAGGCGCTGTACCGCCGCCGGTTCATCCCTCGCTCGAAGGGTACGCCCACCCCGCTTCCGGGAAAAAAAACGCCCATATGCAAACATCTTCCCATTTCCACTGTTTACTGTTAGACTTTGCATGCTTGGCAAAACAAGAGATGAGAACCAGGCATCAGTTTACGCGAAAGGAATAGCCCGAGACAATGAAATACATCAGCACCAGGGGTGGCATCGAACCGATTTCCTTTAAAGAAGCAGTCATGATGGGACTGGCGACCGACGGCGGTCTGCTGCTCCCGGAGACAATCCCCCCCGTTGACCGTCGGACCCTTGAATCATGGAGGAATCTTTCATACCGCGAACTTGCGTTCCAGGTGATCAGCCTGTTCTGTGACGACATCCCCTCCCATGATCTGAAACTCCTTATCAATCGATCCTATGATTCATTCGACCATAGCGAGATAACCCCGATCGTCTCAAAGGGAGGGGTCCATATCCTCGAATTGTTCCACGGACCGACCCTGGCATTCAAGGACGTGGCGCTCCAGCTGCTCGGCAATCTTTTCGAGTACCTGCTGAAAGAACAGGGAAGAAAGATGAACATCGTCGGAGCCACCTCCGGCGACACAGGGAGCGCTGCCATCTACGGCGTACGGGGGAAGGAAAACATCGCCATCTTCATCCTCCACCCCCACGGCAAGACCTCGCCGGTGCAGGCCCTTCAGATGACCACCGTTCTTGACGACAACGTGCACAACATTGCCGTGAAGGGTACTTTCGACGATTGCCAGAACATGGTGAAGGCCCTTTTCAACGATCTCCGGTTCAAGGAGGCGCTCTCACTCGGCGCCGTGAATTCCATCAACTGGGCACGTGTCCTGGCGCAGGTCGTCTACTACTTCTACGCATACTTCCGAGTAACGAAAGGCATCGATGAGCAGGTCATCTTCTCGGTTCCCACCGGAAACTTCGGCGATATCTTCGCGGGCTACGTGGCAAAGCGAATGGGTCTTCCCGTCCGGAGCCTCCTCCTTGCAACCAATGAGAACAATATCCTCACCAGGTTCGTGAACAGCGGCGATTACTCGCTCAGCAGCGTGGTTCCGACCCTCTCTCCCTCCATGGATATCCAGGTGGCCTCAAATTTCGAGAGATACCTGTTCTACCTGTTCGGCGAAAACCCGGAAAGGGTTCGGGAAGCCTTTGCCCGATTCGCGGAAACGGGAAGGATGAAATTCACTGCAAGCGAAAGGGAGACGGTGGTCGCCGATTTCCTTTCCCAGTCGGTAAACCGACAGGAAACATTGGACACTATCTCTTCCTTCTTTCAGGAAACCGGATACCTTCTCGATCCCCACACCGCGGTCGGCGTTAAAGCATCCTTGGATCACCTGAACCTCGGATTGCCGCTCATCTGCCTGGCAACGGCCCATCCGGCGAAATTCGACGAAGCCGTGGCAACCGCCACGGGGCGTGAACCGGAGAGGCCTGCTTCCCTTGCCGGGATCGAGGGACTTCCCTCACGGTGTGATGTGCTCGAAGCTGATCTCGCGGCCGTCAGGGATTTCATCGAGCGCCATGCCCTGTAGCCCGGCCGGCGACGGTCCCTTGCACGTGTCTCCCGACTCTGACGACAGCACATCATGATACTGAACTGGAACGACATCGACACCGTGCTCCTCGATATGGACGGCACCCTCCTGGACCGCCATTTTGACGACCATTTCTGGATGGAGCACGTTCCACGGGTCTACGCCGGGAAACACCACATCTCTCCGGAGTCGGCGAAGAAGGAGTTGTACCGGCTCTACCGGTCCCAGGAAAAGACCCTCAACTGGACCGACCTGGACTACTGGTCCTCGCGCCTCGGCCTCGATATTCCGCTTCTGAAACGGGAAGTGGACCACCTGATTTCCGTACATCCCTTTGTAGTAGAATTCCTGCTGTTCCTGCGCAGGAACGGAAAATCAATCCATCTGGTGACGAACGCCCACGGCAAGACGCTGGATCTGAAAATGCGGAAGACCAGACTCGGGCACTATTTCACCGGCATCATCTCCGCCCACGACCTGGGACTTCCAAAGGAAGAGGAGGCTTTCTGGGGAAAACTGCGGGAGCGCATTGACTACGACCCGTCCCGAACCCTGCTGGGAGAGGACAGTGAAACGAATCTGAAGACGGCTGCGTCCTACGGAATCAGGTATCTCATGTTCGTGAGCAGATCCAGCTCCGTGCTGCCGCCGGTCGATTCCCGGGATTTCATCTCCATTCAGTACTTCAACCGGATTACCCCGCCCAACGGGTCTCTGGAGGTTTCTCTCCAGGGTTGCATCCCCCCGCAACGGACACCGTCTCGCTGCTCCGAATAGGAAGAGTATTTCAGTCACCTGATCTCGTCAGCTTTTCAATCAGCGAACGGTGTTCGGGATAGCGCCGAATAAGCTCCGCACGTCCCCCCATCTCGAAGTCCCGGAAATCGAAACCGGGCGCCACCGTGCAGCCGACCAGGGCAAATGAATCGGGTCTTTCGAGCGTCGCTGCGAACCAGTTCCCCTTTGTGACGACACACTGGAATACCTCGCCCTTTTCCCCGTCACGACCGAGCCTGTGCCGGGAGTATTCCCCCCTTTCATCCAGGACATGAACGGTCAGCGGTTCGCCGGCATAGAAATGCCACATCTCGTCCGAACGCAAGCGGTGAAACGCGGAAAAAGCTCCTCCCGCAAGAAGAAAGTAAATTGCCGTTGAAAACGCCCTCCCGCTACCGTTATAACGACCGGGGAGGGCCGCTCCGCCGATCATTTCAGCGGATCGGTAGGTTTCCCGGTAGAACCCCCCTTCGGGGTGGCTTTCGAGCCCGAGTTTTTGGATCCAGTATTTCGCCTCTTCATTCATGGGACATCCTCTCACTTCATTCTTTACTCGCGCGCTGACGCAACGCCATTTCTTACTCTGGTAAGAAGGCGTTTCCATGTCAACCCATTTTCAGCTCTCTTTCCACTTTGCCGTGAATCGGGCCATTGTGCCTTTCCTTGACATAATGTTTTTTTCACGCTAGTTTTGTGCCGTTCATGGAATACAAAAGACCTGCCGGGTTTTGAAAAAAACGGCAGGTCTGAGCTTTTTTTTGCGGAGCACCCCCTTGATTCCCGGGAGGAACTGATGGAAATCGCGGTTGCGGTTGCGGTGTGCGGCGCCTTCGGGTGCCTGACGCGCTACTTTGTATCAGGATGGGTATACGCCGTCCTCGGACGCAGCTTCCCCTACGGTACCTTTGTCGTAAATATCGTGGGAGCGTTCATTATCGGCCTTCTCATGGAGTTCGGCCTGCGCAGCACCTTCATCCCTCCCACACTCCGCATGGGACTCACCGTCGGTTTTCTGGGAGGACTCACCACCTTTTCCACCTTCAGCTATGAAACCTTCCGCTTGATGGAAGAGGGTGATTTTATCACGGCTTCCGCCAACGTTATCCTGAGCGTTCTGGTGTGCCTGCTGTTCACGTGGATAGGAATAACCACTGCCCGCTATCTCTAGGGAGGTTGCCATGCCCAAATTTTTCGGAGAAAAAGTACTCATGCGTATTTTTATCGGCGAAAGCGATAAATACGGCCACAAACCCTTATACGAAGCCCTGATTGACTTCCTGATAGCGGAAGGCTTTGCCGGGGCGACCGTGCTGCGCGGCGTTGCCGGATTCGGCGCCCACAGCGTCTACCATACGGACAGGCTCCTCCGGCTCTCCGCGGATCTCCCGCTGATTGTAGAGGTCGTGGCAAGCAAGGAGAAACTGGACAGGGCAATGCCGAAGATAGACGAGATGATGGGTGGCGGGTTGATTACAATGGAGTCCGTACATGTGGTTCGTTACTGCAACAAGGACGACAAACAGTGCGTGTTGAATGAACCGTAAAAATACGGCGCGAAGAACTGCCCGATAGAATGGATTGTATCACTAGACTTCATCTCACTTTTTGAACTGAAAAACCATGAAAGAACACTACAGAAAACTGTTCCTCGAAATGGCAATCATCGTTATTGCCGCCGTTACCATAGGGGTGCTCTGGAATTTCAGGCTGCTCTGCGACGCAGCTACGGGAAAGCTTTCCGACACGAAACAGCAGCCCGTAATCTCGGCCACGGACGGGAAAAGCATGACTCCCGCGCCCCTCGTGCTGGTGCGGGAGCTTTTTGAAAAAAAAGAGGCGCTGTTCGTCGATGCCAGGGAAAGCTCCGTTTACTCCGATGGGCATATCAAGGGCGCGATATCCATACCGCTCGGCGAATTTGAAACCAGGTTGAAAGACTTACGTGCAAAGACCACGCTCGACTCACCGCTGGTACTCTACTGCAGCGGATACGGCTGCCACGACAGCAAGTCGCTGGGAGAAAAACTGATGGCGGACGGATATCGCACTATCCTCATCTACGAGGGAGGATACCCCGAATGGAAAGACGCGGGGCTCCCCGTTGAAGGAGCGAAACCATGAAGCCGAAAACCAGACAGTACATCCTGGCCGCTCTCCGCATCGGGCTGGGAAGCGTCTTTCTCTACGCCGGTGTCCTCAAAATCAGCGATCCGACGGCCTTTGCCGGCTCCGTTGCAGCGTACAAAATACTTCCCTACTTCATGAACTATCTCGTTGCTTCAACCATACCCTGGGTTGAAGCCATCTGCGGCCTGCTGCTGATTATCGGCTACCGGGTCAAAGCGACCTCCGGTATCGTGGCGGCCATGAACATGCTGTTCATCGTCCTGCTCGCTTCCACCATTATCCGCGGTCTGGACATCGATTGCGGGTGTTTCCGCCAGGGGGGAGACAAGACCTCCGCATGGACGGCCATCCTGCGGGACATTCTGTTTCTCTCCGTTGCTCTTACCCTCTTTTCAGCCAGAGGAGAGAGACGTTTTTCAACCAGGTAACGACGCATTCGACGCGCTGTACAGTGAACCGCATCGGATGGAATCCTTTTGTCAATCTTGTGCGGAAGTGCATTCACGGAACTCGTGACAACGTGACCTGCATGGAGTGACTCATGCCATTACAAGAACTTTTATTGATCCTGTGCGCCTACCTTCTCGGTTCCGTGCCCACCGGCCTCCTGTTGGCACGGGCGTTCGGCGGTGTGGATATCCGCACAAAGGGAAGCGGCAATATCGGCGCAACCAATGTCTACAGGACCCTGGGGCGCAAAATCGGCATCCTTACGCTTGTCGGCGACTGCCTCAAGGGAATGATCCCCGTCCTTGCAGCCAAAGCGCTCGAATTCCCGGATATCTGGATTGCCGCGGTTGGTGTAGCCGCGTTCCTCGGCCACATTTTCCCGGTTTTTCTCGGATTCAAGGGGGGCAAGGGCGTCGCAACCGCTCTCGGAGTCTTTCTGGCAGCCTCGCCCCTTGCCGTTCTCGCCGCTCTCGGAGTATTCATCATCGTCCTGGTGGTGTGGCGCTTCGTTTCCCTTGCGTCCATAACCGCGGCAGCCTTCATGCCGGCGTTATCGGCTCTCATCGACGGAAAACCGATGATTGTCGCAATGTCGCTGTGCATCGCCGCGATCGTCATCTTTAAGCATAAGGATAATATCAAACGACTCCGGAACGGTACGGAGAACAAATTCAGGGCATAAAAAAAGGGCCTTTTCAGGCCCTTTTCCTTTCCATGAGAGGTTTGCCTCACATCTCCGTCAAAACCTTTTCTTCATAGAGCGACTCGAGCCGAAACTTGTGCTTCTGCTCCTCATTTGCAAGCATGCTCAGCAACTGCTTCAACTCGGGTTCATCCGTCATTTTCTGGGCCTCCTGGTAAAACCGATAGGCTTTCTCCTCATTCTTCATGGCATACACGAGGATTTCCTGGTACGTCATTGTCTCATGATACGGGATATCCACAAGGTATGCGCTGATGCCCAGATCAGGAACCTTGACAAAGGCATACTCGGCAATCTTTTCCTTGTCCAACTTCAAGATTATCCGCTTGTGTCCCGCTTCCTGCTCCGCCAGCTCTTCAAAAATTTTCCGGGCGGAAGGATTGGATGTCTTCTTTGCAGCATTGAGATAAAGGCGGTAGGCTGCGTCTTCCCTTTCTAAAGCAAACTCAAGGATTTCGTCCAGGCTGTTCAGTTCCACGTGTATCTCCTCGCATGTACTATGGCCAAAAGTGGCGTTATTAGTCTATGGTCACTTTGTAACAACAAAGCCCCCACGTGTCAAGCGCCGGGTTTCCGGCTTGACAGGAGAGAAAAGATCCCCTACAAAGTACTTCGCTATGGTACGAAATATACGGCAAAAACTGCTGAGCCAGTATGCACGGAGCCTTCGGACAGCCAGGCGTCTTCTTTCAAAACGGAAGTCATGCGTGGTAGTCGCCGCCGGAACGTTGCTGCTTCTGCTTCTCCCTTTTCTCTTCTATCGTCACTTTCTCCAGTCTCCACGGGGAAGCGGAAAAGTGGTAAAGGTTGTCGATTTCTCTTCCGGTTCCTCCATGAAAAGGATTTCCGAAGAACTCGCACAAGCCCGCATCATCTCCAGCAGTTCTCTTTTCACCATCTACGCAAGGCTCGAAAATGCCGATGAAAAGGCAAAGGCCGGCACCTACCGTTTCAGCGATGCAATGACCCCTCGGCAAATCCTTTCCATGCTCGAAGCGGGAGACGTATACGAACTGCGTTTCTCCGTGCCCGAGGGATACTCCATCTACCAGATTGCCGAAATGCTCAATAGCCGCGGCATATTCAAAAAGGAGTCATTCCTTCGCCAATGCTTCAATCCGGAAATACTCTCCGAGCTTGGAATCCAGGCAAAGAGCGTCGAAGGTTTTCTCTGTCCCTCAACCTACACCATACGACCTCGCACCGACGAGAGCGCCCTTATCAGGGATATGGTCAGCCGCTTCCGCTCCACATACAAACGCACGTTCGGCGAGCGCGCCAGAATACGAGGTCTTCGTCAGTTCGAGATCGTGACTCTCGCCTCGATGATTGAAAAGGAAGCGGTTGTCGCGGAGGAAAAACCCCTCATCGCATCGGTATTTCACAACCGGTTGAAATTGAAGATGCCACTGCAGAGCGACCCGACCTCGATCTACGGGGTTCGCGCCTTTGCGGGCAAGATAACGAAACGGGACATCCTCCGCGACACCCCGTACAATACCTACCGCATCAAGGGGCTCCCTCCCGGTCCCATCGGCAGTCCGAGCATCGACGCCATCAAGGCCGTTCTCAACCCGGCAAAAACCCGCTACCTATACTTCGTTGCAAAGATGGACGGCACCCACCACTTTTCCGAAACCCTAGAAGAACATAATCAGGCCGTCCTGAAATATCTCAAGGGCCAAGAGCAACCTGAAGGCAGTGCGGAACATTCCGGCCCGGATCTGTTGATTGAAGAGCCTCAGATTCTCATCGAAAATCCACAGTTCCTCATCGAGAGGCGAAGCCCGGCGGAAAGAAAAGATTCCAATCCCTCCCTCAAATCCACTCCATAAAAACCGCGGCGCTATGCCGTAACCACACGGTTTCTTGCACCCCCAATCATCCATCCCGCGAACGAATGTCGCTTCGCAACAACCAGAGCCTTCCTCTCCGATCAAGTTCAATCAGGGTGAATCCCCGCTCCGCTCGTATACGGGCGAAGAGAGTCTGTGAAGGCGCGAAAACAAAGATATCGCGAAAGCCGGCCGGGATGTGGAGAAGGTCGGGATTCCGTACCGGAAGAACTCGCACTGAAGGCTCAAGCAGGTAGCTCATGCTTAACATGTTCACGGAAACATCCGAGATCAGGAGCGGATGCGGTGACTGGTTGACGATTCGCGCAACTCGAGGCGCATAATAGCTTACCGGCTTTGTCCACCACGTATCCGCCGATGCATGGACGACCAGGGATACTATTCCGGAACACAGCAGAACTCCAAGCAGCCACCGACACCTTCGTTCCCGCGAGCTTGGGGAGCTGACCCCTTCGCCCAGCAGTGCTGCAACAGCAATCGTGACTCCGAGATAGGAAGGGATGAGATACCGATGTCCGCCGCCGGACCGCATGCCGCCCATGAGCAGATCCGGGACGGCGAGGGTCAGGAAGGGTATCACGATGAGCGCAAGGAGGAAGATCCTCGGCCTGTGCGATACACGGCGCGCCAGGAATGCCAATCCCGAGGATAGTACTACGAGGACTCCAGCCCGGAATATATAGTCAAGGAAGAGAGGGACATCATACTGCTCGATAAATCTGACGGAATGATTCAAGTCCACAAACAGCGAACTGTAATTGAAGCCCCACATGCCTACAAGAGAAAGAAGGCCGACTTTCTGCTGAGACCATCCGAGGTTGCCGGTAGCCTGGGAGATGTTCGGGACAAGGTAGAAACACCAGGGCACGAATGCAAGGAATGCAAGGAATGCGGCGCCCGAAAAAAAAGTACCGGTGTAGCGCCCCTGTCGGTTCTCCGCCCCGGCCGGATGAAACATGCAAAGACATAGACGGCGTGGGCCGCAATGACCGGAGCGAAGAGAAGGTGGGTGTAGAGTCCGGCAACGAGAGAAACACCGTAGAAGATCCAATCTCTCCCTCGACCCGACGTGACGGCTCGCAGCAACAGGCAGCTTGCGAGAAGCACCTCCACCGCCCAAAGACCATACTGACGGGCCTCCTGGGAATAGATGACGTAAAAGGGACTGACGGCCACCAGGGCGACGGCTGTATATGCCGTCCTCCTGCCGAGGCCGAGCTCGCCGCACAGCCAGTAGATGCATGGCAGTATCAGGAGACCGGCAAGAACGGAAAGGGAGCGGATTGCCGGGACGGAGTCACCGAAGATTCTTAACCAGAGATGCGCCAGAAGATAATACAGCGGGGTGTGTTGCGGGTCGTCCCTCGCGACGGACTCTATCACCCGCTGAGGCCCCCGTTCCGATTCGATCCGCAAGAACCTGTGAAGGGTTCGTACAGGTGCCTCTACGGCGGGGACGCTGTCGCGGACCTCTGACCAACTGTGCCCCGTAGCCCACAGTTGGGAGTGGATCTCGTCATACCAGAAGACCTTTTTTTCCAGATTGTAGAAGCGGAAAAATACTCCGCATACGAGACATACGGCCACAACCAACCATAAGCCCCTCCGGGACATGCCCTCCCCCATTCCTGATCCCTCGGATGCTTTCATCATTCAGCCTCGCCAGTACTTCAGCTTTCGATACGCCCCACAGTTCACAAAGGCTTCCCTGAGGTATCCCGCCAGTATGAAAAGTTGCGATACCAGAAAAAGACAGGCTATGGAGAGTTTTCTTGTCCCGCCGGGCTGACGGAAAGGATACGAGAATAGTTTCAGATAAAAAGAATACGGCTCGAAACCGCGACCCCTTCCGCTCTTCGGCCGGTGATAGAGATACGATCCCCTTCCGTAGTTGAATTGCTGACGGACAAAGGAAACGGTTGTCATGGAATGGGCATGGTGTACAACGGCTTCCGGCGCATACGCCATGGGGAACCCGTTCTTCTGCCACCGGCGGCAGAACTCCCGATCCTCACCTGCCGCCAGGGGATACGATGTATCAAATCCGCCGATTGCATGAAAACGTTCGATGGGGACAACCAGGTTATTCGAGGTAAAAAATCGCAAACGTCCCGGGTTTTCCGTATGAAAAAAATACTGGTAGTCAACAAGGAGCTGACTCGCCTCTGAAAAAATGTTCCTCTGAAGAGCGGAGACCGTCTTTCCGCCAAAGGCGCACCCTTCCGATACCGCTGCACGGGCTGCCAGACAGCCCAGCCAGTCGGGCGCCGGGAAGCAGTCGTCATCTGTAAATGCCAGATAGCGACCACGAGCCCGTGAGGCGCCCATATTCCTTGCTCTGGCCGGCCCCGCGTGAGACTGCCGCAAAACCGTCAGGCGCAAATCACCGTGCAGGCGCTCCCATCGATCATCCCGCGGAACATCACAGCCATCCAGCACGACAATTACCTCGAAGGAGTCCCTATCATACTCCTGGAGGGCCAGAGCCCGGAGACATCCGAGGAGTTGTTCGGAACGATTGTAGCTGGGAACGACAACCGAAAAGAGAATGTTTTCCTTATCCATTATCCCTATCCACTCTTCAAGAGAGACCGAAAACCGAAGCACAGGCAATTTTCCAACCCAGATTCGGCAGTTGAAGTCATCCTTCGTTCACTCCGGATGCCCTGCTTCTGCTGCTCTAGGCTCATTTCGCTACAGCCGCTGAACTCACCCGGCGGGTTCGGACACCATCGGCTGTCTACGCTTCATTTCGCCAAGAGCAGCAACGAATCAGGCCAAAGTCGTTCTCTTCGGATGACTCCAACTGCCGTTTTCAGGATCAAGTGTTTTTCCTTGCCGTCAGATCCTCAATCAATGCCAGATATCCGTCGAGATGTTTTTCCGCGGTCCACTTTTGCCGGTAGGAGTTCAGCGCCGCGTTTCCGAGAGAGCGCCGGCGCTCTTCATCGTGGAGCAAAGAGTCCATTGCGGCGACAAGTTCCTCGTCGGATCCGTAGACATACCCCCCGCCGCTTTCTCTGACAACCTCGGGCATCCCCCCCTGATCCTGAACTATAACGGGAGTCCCTTCGCTGAATGCCTCAATGATAACCGTTCCAAAGATCTCAAAACAAAGAGACGGGACAATCAACGCCACAGCATGCCTGTATAGAGTTCGAAGCCGTGGTCCGGACTGCCTTCCCAGAAATTGGATCGCATCGCAGCCCTGCGCGAGACTTTTCAGTTTCGCTTCATAGGACCCGCTGCCCGCGACAAGCAGGCGGGCGCCCCGATATCGGCGAAAAACGGGTATGAGTGACTGCAACCCCTTGATCTTTTCCAGTCGTCCCACGAAAAGGAAATACGGAGCCGAGGGCTTCCAGTCAGGGTCGTGGGCCTGGACATCCCGTTCATGGGATGAAAAAATGGGGATGTGGACAACCGGAAGTCGAGGAAGCCTCTTCTGATAGATGTCCCGGCAAAATTCGCTGGGGCATATCAGCGCATCCAGATGACGGACGTATCTGTCCATCAGCCCCAGAGAGCGCCACCACTGGGGAGGCACCCCCTGCGCGAGACAGCATACGGCGCACATTCGTGGATGCAGACACGGGGCCTGCTTCCATGAATACAGGAGGTGCGTGGGGCAGAAGAGCCAGTATTCATGGGCGGTATAGAGCTTGACCCCCCTGCCGTATTCGAGGATCTTCGGGCCACCGACAAGCGAAATATTGTGAAAATGAATTACATCGAAATCCTTTTCCATGATCCGCCGCAGACTGCGCGCCTTGAAAAAAGGAAAACCTGTCTGATGGGTAGCAAGGGGGGAGAGAGGGCCGAAGGGGCTTTCCAGGCCGTGAACGGTCACGTTGGGGTGGTCTTCGTATGCGTGTGCTGTATTTTCGCGGGCACAGAGCCTGTAGGCATCACGGCAGTGGATAACATCAACCCTGTCTCCCATGGCCGCCAACCGGTTCGCCAATCGATGCACGAAGATGCCGTCGCCCCCAAAGTTATAGGGTGGGTAAAAAGTAGTGACCATGCAGAAACGGAGCGGACGCGCCATCACAGTTTCGCCAGCGAGCGGCGGACATTCCTGGGAATGGCCCGGGCACGCACATACCAGGAAAAGAGCCCTGATGAGACAAGAGAAAAGAGTCCGGAGGTACGGAGGTAATACGCGTCAACCCTTTCCAGGGCGAACGGATCGCTCCCTCGCCTCGCGAATCCCAACGTATCCGAACAGGCACAGGAAAAATACCTCCGTGCCAGGGTACGTGCCGTCTCATTATGCAGGCCGAATGGGTAGGCGAAGGAGTCAACCGGAGCACCCAGTTCGTCTTCGATAATCCTCTTCGAGACGCCGAGTTCGTGGTCAATCCTGTCCGAGTTCAAACCTGTCAGATCCGGATGAGTCAGTGTATGGGCGCCGAATCTGACCCCGTACCCGTGCATCTCTCTGATTTCCTCCCAACTGAGCATGGAACGTCCCTCCAGGGAAGGAAGCCGCCCCTCGGGGCATGATGAGCGCGGCCCGCCCACGGATAGGAAGACGGTCGCGGTCATGCCGAGGCGACGAAGTGTTGGAAAAGCGTTTTCGTAGACGCCCTGAAAACCGTCATCGAATGTAAGAACGAGGTTCTTTTCAGGAATGGTTTCGCCGACTTGCAAGAGAGATACCGCTTCGGCAAGATCCAGCGTACGGTACCCCTTCTCGTGTAGTGCGGCAAAGCCTGCGCGAAAAACATCCGGCGGAAAGGAAATAACCGCCTGACGGTCATCAACATCGTGAAATGTCAGGATTGGAATGGTGGCAGTTGTTCTCCGTTTATTTCCCTGTTTCATTTCGGTCCTGTTCACAGTGTCCGACGTTGTAGCGGGTTTCACGGTATCATGTCTGCATGCCCTTTTCTCGTTTGCAGAACTGCATTCCGTTCCATCCCTTTCCCATCCCGATTGAAGCACGATAGTGTCAGGCGCTCCCTCTGATTTCCCTTAGCTCACGGAATATGCCGTCACTCCATACAAGCTGTTTCTCAAGAGTCTCCGGAATCACGCACCCCGACGGCGGAAAAAACCATAGTGCGGTATGCGGCCACGGGTCCTTTTCAGCGGTTGCGCCCCAGCGTTGCTTGTGCCAGTAGACTCCGTCCGCCGAATGGGGCCTGCTTCGCCCCAGATCGACAGACTCCAGGCCGGCACTCTCCGCGTATGAAAAGAGGAAATAGTATGCCGAGGACAAAGCCCCCCGTGCCAGAGGGAAGATCTCTTCCGGAAGATGTCCGAATGTCAACACTGAGATTTCCTTTTTCCGTACCCTGCATACAGCGCCGGAAACCCAGACATCACCGTGGAGAACCTGAAGAAGAAAACCGGATTTCAGGGCCTTCTCCAACTCGGCCAAGCCTCTCGCGAATCGATCCTCTCCGAAACGGGCGCTGATATGGGGAAGGTAGAGTTCCGTGTAAAACCGCCGCAACGACCCGGAATCGGTTACCGTGCGAAACCGGTATCCGTATTTTCGCACCTTCCCGCCGTACACCGCATCGATTGTTTTTTTTCGTTTTCCGTATTCCCGGCTCGAAAGGACAGTCCGTTGCCGGACCCAGGGAAATGACGGCAGAAGCTTTCCCGGTATGCACGGTCCCAAAAGCCTGTTCACCTCAACACACAGGATCGTTCCCTGACGGACCATCTCGCGTATCGCTTTTCCGGCCTGCAGGAGAGGAATCCGCCGTATCTCGCAATCCCCGCCTTCACGTTGAAAGACACTCCTTACATACGAGACGCTCTCACCTTCTCCCAGGTACACGATACGCCCCATCCGGCCGTTCTCCGGAAAGACGAGACACGTGAGTCGGAATGAGCGGGGCAGCAGGAGCAGCCGTTTCATCATGCTCACCAGAAAATGCAGGGCTTTGTCGGCCGGTTCGGAAATGTGCATCCGGCGCCCTACTTTTCTTCATACCATGTTGATTTCATGCAGGACCCATTTTTTTCCATTTCGGCCCAGCAACCTCCTCGGCATGCCTCAAAATGTGGGCACCCACTGCAGGCAGCAGGAAATGTCTTCCTCCGGAAACGGCTGAAACCGTTTTTCCATATCTGGGGAAAAGGCCTGGTGCGAATATTCCCTTCCGAGAATTTCTCGTCAAAAATCTGGTGGCACCCCACAACTTCGCCGTCCTGCATTATGGTGCACCGCGTCAGTCCCGCTCCGCAGAAAAAAGGCTTCCCGCCGGAATGACCGGCGAAATTTCCAAGATACATGTGAGCATGGCCGAATTCCACGGGAACGTCGTGCCGTTGCTTTTCCACGAAGCCGGCAACGTAACGCAGCTGTTCGCCGGAGAGCGCATAGCCCGATTCCCCCGAAGCCCTTCCGGCGCTGGAAACGGGCGACAGCCGCCATGAAGTGGCGCCCGAGTTTTTCACGTAAGGAACCATCTTCTCCAGCTGCGGGATATTTCCCGGATGGATCACCGTGTTGAGTATCCTGGCCGGAACCCCCATTCGGGAAAACAGGTCAAGACCTTGCAGCGCCCTGTCGAAAGAATTTTCCTGTCCGCGGATTTCGTCGTGGTAGTCCGGCACCCCGTCGAGACTGGTGAAGAAGAGAAAGAATTTCAGTTTCCGGAAACGTTTTTCGAATTCCGCCACTCGCCAGCCGTTGGTTGCAATGCCGAGGCAAAGCCCGCGCCGGTTGGCGTACTCCATCACAGGGACGATATCATCCCTCACCAGAGGCTCGCCGCCCGAGATGAACAAGCGCCGGACCCCCATGGCCCCCAGGTCGTCAATCAACGCCTCCACTTCCTGCCGGGTCAATTCATTGTCTTTTGCCTTTCCCGAAGACGTTTCGCAATAGGGACAGGAGAAGTTGCACCGGTTGGTTGCCAACCACTGAACAAAGGTGTATGGCCTGAGCATCCCGAAGCGGTCGAGAGTCCGGCAACTCCAGCCTTTCAGTGTGGCCGCCCGCTTTCTATACACTCGACCGAGCACGGGAGTATTAAGGATCGATTTTTCAATGAGTTCAATCATAAATATTCATGCACTCCCGTAAGGCTCAGAAAGACATCTTTTTGGTAGCGCGCACCGCGACGAAATAGCCGGTCACCCTCTTTGTTGGAAAACGATCCATGCGCTCAAAAGACATGAGCACGGACAGAAAACAGCGGTTCAGCGCGGATGGAGCGAACCGGTCAAATAGACGGGCAAGGGCAACGGCAAACACCCGGGGACAATGCAGAACAACCGTTTCCTCCGTAATGGTAAATCCGGTCTTTTCCAGCAGTCGGCGCAGCTCTGCGGCCCCGCAGGTTGCCCCCACATAATAGGGGGTAATGCCGAGACGCCTGAGGATACGGAAGGGCAGTCCGTTGCGGAGCGCAACGAAAGGATTTTCCGGATTGTCCATGGTAAGAATCATCTGTCCCCCACCGCGTAACACCCGATGCAGCTCAGCGATGCTCGCGGCAATCTCTTCGCGGGATTCAAAGTGATCCAGGGTGGAGTTGGAAACGACACAGTCAAAGGACCCGTCCGCAAAGGGGAGATGAAGGACGTCCGTTGCAACACAGCATAATTCCGGATGCCGGCGCCGCGCTTTTTCCAGGATGGTCGGCGAGATGTCTATCCCGACAACCCTGCGCGCCATGGAGCGAAGCATGGGGAACAGGCCATCACCGCACATCTCATCAAACAGGTCGGTCTTCAGCACGGAACCCAGCCCGCTTCCAGACAGCCAGCGTCGCAGAAGTGAACAATTCACCGCATCGCTGTGTCTTCTCCAGAGACTCTGACGGTGATTCTCCCAGGTACTGCTCACCGCATCCCAATACTCTCCACCTACTCCATGCTTCATGCGGGTAATCCCTGCCTCGCTTCCCGTAAACAGTTTTCTCATCACCGCCGCTGGATCAGGACCATGGTGAGGTTTTTGCCGAAACACCGAATCCGCGTCGGTTCGTGCGCGACGGAAAGAGTTCTGTTCCTTCAGGGCGCACACTCTGATATGAAGGAACGGGTTTTTCCTCCCGCATCCAGGGGGATACCATCAACCTTTTCTATCTGTTTTTCAACAGGAATTTCGAAGAATGAATCGATTACGCCCTCGAGCGTCTCCTTCAGCGCCGGCCACTCTTTTTCGGAGGCACACACAACCAGAATGGAGAAACGCCCCACATCGTGCTGACGAATCTGGGCCTGGACAACCCCCGGAACGGGCAGAATCTCGTCCAGCAGGACAAGCGCGTGAACGACATTCCCGCCGGGCAGGAGGATAAGTTCACGAGCCCTTCCATCAATCTGTCCCAGAAGCGGGAGAGTCCTGCCGCAGGGGCAGACGCCCGTTTCCAGCGTGACGATGTCGCCAAGCTTGTAGTTGAGGAGAACGGTAGCCCGGTTCACGAGGTTCGAGACGACAATCTCGCCCCTTTGCCCCGGTCCCGCGGCACAACCCTTTCCATCGACGACCCGCACGGCGACGTGGTCGACGTTGATGTGAAACCCCTGCCTTTTCTCGCACTGGTAGGCGATACGAAGAAATTCCGATGACTGGTAGCTCGAAAGAACCGGTATGCCGTAGTGATTTTCGATGAGGTTCCTGTCATGGTCGGCCATCCGGTCCGCCCCGTAGAAAACTGCTTTGGGCCGATGCAGGGGAATGCCTCTCGCATGCGCCTCTTTGAACAGGAAGCCGATATACGAGCCGTACCCGCGAACCAGATCAGGTCTGAAGGAATTGATTGTCTCCAGATTATCTTCGACTCTCCCCTCCGGCCGGATCAAGGCACGCTTGAAATCCATTCCCGTCGGGATCCAGGAATGCGCTTCGTAGAAATCGCGCAGGATGATGCTGGCGCTCCACCGCGGGCAGACTATCAATTCCCGGTAGCCGATCCTGGCACCCAGAAAGTGCGCCAGGACTTCACGGTACCGATGACCATACGCCATCATCAGAAAAAGTTCCGCGTGATCGTGTCGGATGAACTTGCTGCGGCCCGACGTGCCGCTGGTGTCAAGCATCAGGCTTCGCCCGTCCGTGCAGGGATGCGACAGAAACCTGTCAGGCGCGTCCGCCAGATTGTCGCCGGATATCAGGGGAAGCATCGAGAGATCATCGGCGTTCCGAAAATCCCGGGGATGAAGTCCCGCTTTGTCCATTTCTTCCCGATAGAAAGGAACAGTGGCGTAGGCGTGGGCAACGATGGACCGCACCCTGCGGTTCTGCAGTCGCTCAAGCTTCTCTCGACTCCAGAAGGGGAGCGCTGCTTCATGCCGCGCATGCCATAGCGTGAAGCTGTTCCAGAAAAGTTTTTTGAAGAGGATGGACATGATTCCGGCTTCCCCGCCGCTGCCGAGCAATCACCGCGGAGAGCGCTGCCCCTGCACCGAAGCCCCGCTTGCTGCTTTCCTTTTCTCATGGAAATACCCGGCGGCATTTGCCCCTTGCGCAACGAACAGCAGCAGTGAAACAAGAATGGCCCGCGGCGCCCTTTCCATCCGGAACGGGTACCGGAACATACCCATGTAGAAACCGGTCGGCTCCACCCTGACCCGGCGCAGGGTCCTCGCGGCATGGAGCCTCTGAAAATGGAACCCTCCCCTTCCATAGTGGAAATGCTGCCGGATGAAACTCCGCAGGGTAAGGTGGTGGACATGGTAGACGACCGCCTCCGGCGCATACAGCATTCCATAGCCGTGAAACCGCCAGCGGTCGCAGAATTCGCGCTCCTCCGCTCCCATGCGCAGGAATGCCCTGTCAAAGCCGCCGAGGATATGAAAGAGCCGGGCCGGAACAGCGAGGTTGCTGCCGTTGAGGAAGCGGGCATCCCGCGGATCAGTATTGAAGTAGTCAAGCAGGTAAAGGATCAGCGCCTGGCTGGCGGTGGAATACGGATTGTCCCTCAGTGCATTGAGGGTCCGGCCGCCAACGATGCAATCACGGGAATCGCCGAAACTGTCGGCAAGCATCCGCAACCAGTCGGGCGACGGGCGGCAGTCGTCGTCGGTGAAGACGAGTATCTCGCCCCGCGCTTCCCGGGCGCCCGTATTCCGGCCGACGGCGACACCCAGATGCTCCTGCCGCAGCAGGCGCACCGCCAGCCGGACCCGGAACGGCTCGAGATACCCCTCCAGCAGGGCGGAGCCGCCGTCATCGACAAAAATGACCTCGTACCTGTGCCGGGGATAGTCCTGGTCCGCGATTGCCTGCATGCAGGCGGAAATCCGTTCGGGCCGGTTATAGGTCGGAATGATGATGGAAAAAAAAGGTTCACGGCCGGTCACGGCGGTATTCTCACTACATGTCACCCGACGAATCCGGGCCTTCGAGGAATCCCGGCATATGGGCATTACCGAATGCCCTTTGCTCCGGCGCCGCCGGCATATCCCGCCATTTCACCCAAGGCCCCCCACAGCAGATTAGTCGCCAGCAGTGGAACAAGTTTCAGCGCCAAACCCCGCCGCCCGGTGCGCCGGATATCCTTCAGCACCCTTGGAAGGCGGATGAAAGGTATGAGAAAGGAACCGGCTGCATAGACAAACCTTCTGGAAACCGTCCAGTTTCCGCATCTCGCGGCGGCAAAGATTACGCCGTTGCCATAGTTTTCCCAAAAAGAGGCACGAAAGGATGAGATATTCCGGTGCCGTACCCGTGCTGCCGGTTCCAGGAAAAGGCGGTGGTGATGTGCCCGCATGTCGCGATGGAGCGTATAATCATTCTCCAGCATGGCGCACAGTCTCTCCCCGTATCCCAGGAGGATATCCCGCTTGTAGGAGATATTTTCCGATGGAAGGGTTTCTGCTTCCCCCCTTTCCGAAGACTCGACCCACGGGCCATAATGCAGAAAGAGGTTCACCCAACTGGTCAGACTTTCCGGGTTGGCATTTTCTATCCGGTACCCGACCGCGGCCCACGGTTCGCGATGGGCGGCGATGAGGGCATCAACCCACCCGGACTCGGGATAGGCATGGTCTTCGAGAAAAGCGACGACGGGCGAGGCGGCGTTTCTCGCGCCGCGGGCCCTGCGTTCGCTTCGCGGCGTGGTCGAATCGACGGACAGGACCCGCATGCTCACACGTGCAGTCGACCGGGTATCACGCAGGGCGTCGCCGACCGCTGTTCCGTCAACAATCAGTATTTCAAAAGGGCTCCCCGCCTCCTGCTCCATCAGGCCCGTCACGGTCCGACGGAGAGATTCCGCATCACCACCTGCGACCACAACTACGGACAGTACGGGTTCCTGAACATGTTCCATTGCATCCTCTTTTCACTATGGCGGGCGGCCCGCGATGAAAAACACGGCATCCTGCCACATGGGAATTATCAGTCGTCCGGATATCCGCCGCTCCCCGTATCGGTAACAGCGGAAACGGACACGGAACGGTTGCCGGATGCCGATGCCACGGCTGCCAGGGCAATGCGCACGGCTTTTTTCCCCTCTTCCAGGGTACACTCCACCGGCGTCCCCCGCAGGACGGCATCAAGGAAGTGGCGCCATTCGGCACGGAAGGATTCCAGAAAATCACCGCCCCGTCTCATCCGTGCCATCCCGCCGGGCAGTTCCTTCAGCGTGTTCACCATGTCTTTCACCCTGGTCCTCACGCTGCCCGGAAAGTCGGTCAGTTGATGGTGCTGAAGACAATCAAAACGATACAGCGACGCGGAAAGACACCCGGAACGTCCGAAAATTTCAATTTCGTGCCTTTGTACCGTTCTTTCGGAAAAAAGGGAACCGGCAAGTACGCCGTTGCTCATGCGGGTAGTGATTGCGGCCGTTTCGTCATCCCCCTCGCCGGGGCGAACCGCGGCAAACACTTCTTCCACCTCGCTGTCCAGAAGGAACCGCAACAGGTCGAAATGGTGCACGGCCACTTCAAACAGCACGCCGCCCCCCAGATCCCTTCGTCGTCTCCAGGCCGGGACATTCCGCTGATGCAGAAAACCGCTGGCGATTATTGTTCGTACGGCTTCAGGAGCCCCTACGGCGCCCTCCCGGATCAGATCCCGCAGTGACCGCACGGCGCGATGCCAGCGCAGGTTCATGCCCACCATCACCGTGGCGGGCGAACCGGCGGCACGCCGCTCCAGTTCGTCGATTTCCCGCAGGGTTAGCGCCAGAGGCTTTTCCACCAGCAAATGCCTGCCGGCGTCAATGGCCGCGCGGGCGATTTTCCCATGACTCGCGGTAGGAACGAAAACCGCGACCGCGTCAACCTCCGGGTTGCCGAGAAGGTCCTCCCACCGCGCATGGCGGTGGCGGACGCGGAAACGGTCTCCCACCTCCCGCAGACGCTCGGTGTCCATGTCCGCGACGGCAACCACCTCTGCTTCCGGCAGATGCTCAAGTACCGGCAGGTGGAATGATGACGCCGTCCCGCCGCAACCGATTACGCCAATCCGTACCCTGTCTCCCGTGCCTGACATTTCTGAAGCAGTGCCTCCCTGAAAAATCCCCCGGCGCTCGGGCGTCCACGCCTAGCCGTGCGGATCGGAAAAAAAACGGACCTCGATGATGTCCTCCGTGCTGCACGTTCCCCCGGCATAGGCATTGGTGCACTCCCGGCAGATTGCCATGTCCCTGTAGTCCCGCCGGAATCTCCGACGGAAGGAGCGATACTTTTCACCGCTCCAGATCTCTTTCATGCTTGCATGTGCAAGGTTGCCAAGGGAATTTTTCTCATGCGGGTCGAACGTACAGGGACAGACGACACCGTTCCAATGAACAGTCGGGTTGTTCCATGGCGTCTTGCACGGATTACGCAATCGGCGGATTCGTCGGCCGGTCCCGGCATCCTGGCGGAACCTTTGATAGGAAGGGTTCATGGGCGTAAATTCTTCATCGGCGCCCGCTTCCCGCTCCCGGATGTTGTCAAACGGGCACAGAGCCCTGACAGCCGCTGCGTCAACCCCGAGAGTTTCGGCGATCCGTCCGAAATCGGGTATTTCATGTTCATTATGCTTCATTGCTATGAAGCGGAGATTCACCAGCGGTTTCCCGGAGTCCATCTCCCGTTTTTTTTCAACCAGAGCCCGTACCCCCTCAAGCACCCTTTCCAGAGAGCCTCCGCAACGATACTTCTCGTACGTCTGCTGGGTTACTCCATCCACGGCGACAATCAACGTGTCGAGTCCGGACCGGATCAACCTTTCAGCGTATCCGTCATTCGCCAGCATATGCCCGTTCGTGCTGCATACCACCCGCATTCCCCGTTGGCTCGCATGGGATATCATGTCGAAGATGCGCGGATGCAGGAACGGCTCCCCCCAATCCCACAACAGGAGCAGAAAGACCGACCCGGCGGTTTCATCGACGATTTTCGTGAAAAGCTCGTATTCCATAAACCCTGCTTCCCGCTGCATTCCGGTGGTCACCGGGCACAGGGCGCATCGCAGGTTGCAGAGATTGGTCCCCTCGATCTGAAGGTGTGTCGGGCCTCCCCACGGCCTCTCCGGGCGAAAAAAGACGGAAGCTTCAACCAGTATCCAGTTCAGGATCTTCCGTAGCGGCACGCCCTCGAAATGATAGGAAATCCCGTCACATGGTATTTCAACACGCCTCGTTATCAGCGCTTCTATCGCCGAAAACGCTTTCCCCATGAAAGAGCGCCGCATACCTACCTCACCGGGACAATGGGATGCTGTGCACGGAGATGTGCACGTTGGTCAACCGTTTTCTTAATCACCTGAATCCGTGATGTCTGAATACCGAGACGAGCGGAATGCCGGTGTTTGAACGTCGCAGATGCTGATTCACGCCGGTTACGCCGGGTGAACTTCGTCAGGCCGGTTCACCCCACGCCAATGCAGAAAACCGAGGCGTTCCGCGAAGGCGAAGGTATGAAGGCGTCACGGATTCAGGGAAAAGTGAGAATCAACGTCGTCCGGAAACCAGGATGAACTGCTATTTCATCTTCATCCTCAGGAGGGTGATCCTGTTGTAGATCCATCCCACCAGCGCTCCTCCCAGCGTTCCGAAGGCAAAACCGTAGAAGAAACCGATGATACTGCCGAAAAAGGAAACCCGGTATCCTATGAAATACTGGCTGAGAAGCTGAAGATTGCGGCCGACCTGCTCACCGCCCTTTACAACCAGCCAGTTGGTGGCAATAAACAAAGACAGGCCGCACAGTATCCCGGCGGTAAAACCCATCACCTTTGCATCGAGTATCAGAACCCCGTGCAAAAGCTTCTCGGCATCTTCCTTCCCTCTTTCATCCCTTGTTTCCATGACTGCCACCCCTCGTGCTTCGCTTCCTTCACAGATAATCAAAAAATTGCCGCAGCGTCATGATTTCAGCTTTTGTGCGGATACGGTACAGATAGAGCGCCAAGAAGAAATTCCGCAGATACGCAAACAACCATCCTCCGAGAAAACCCCAGAAAAAGCTGTAGGAGAATGCGACAAACGAACCGTGAAACGTTACCGTATATCCCGGAAAGTACTGGGCCAGCAACCGGAGATGGGGGCCGACAACGGTCCCGCCCTTGACAACAAGCCAGGCGGTTGCCAGAAAGAGAGCCAACCCGGCCGCCGTCCCAGTCGCCACGGCGAAAGCAAGCTTGTCCATCCGTGAAAAGGTCTGGCCCAGAATCTGCTCGAAAACAGCCGCGGCCCCCGCCGCCTTCTTCTGCTCCTCCAGGTACTCTTCCTCTTCGTTGATTTCCCAGAGGTTGTGAGAAGCGCCGGCGCAGTTTTCCGCCGCCAGGAGGCCCGTGAGCATGGAGTGATCCATGTTGTTGTAGCGGTGCATGCCGCTGCGTCCGATGGTCTGGAGGTTGTCGAACTCCCCGAAAAAGCCCCGCATCACCTCCAGGTGCTTCCGGTAATCCTGGTCGTATACCGGATACGCATTGGGCTGCCGTACAACCAGGCCTTCCACCACATCTCCGGAGTTCGCGAGGCCGAGCGCCTCCAGCTCCCGCGCCGCAAGAACGACCAGATCCTCGTCGGGAGTCCGCCAGAAGTCATCCCCCTCGTCACAGAAATATTCCATGCCGATGCTCGTCGTTCCCGGATCAGGCACCATTGCCGCGCTCCAGTTCCTGAAATTCTGGATACGCCCAACCCTCACCAGGGGGCTGTGGATATAGATCCATTGATCCGGGAAAAGGTGCTCGCGATTGATGATAAGGACCACGATAAGAAAAGCCCGGTAGGAAAGGCCTTCGGCCGCCTCACGGACACAATCAGGAACGGCGGGTTCCATGAGAAGGGCCAGCCTGTTGAGGGGGATGCTGGAGATTAGCCTCCCGACCGGCATCTCCCGAAGGGAGCCGTCCTGGCGAACGGTGATGCTCTGTATGCTCTTCCCGGAATATGAAATCCTGACCACATCGGAATTGAGACGGACATCGCCTCTCGCAGCCTCGATCCTTTCCCGGAAACGCTGCCACATCATCCCCGGACCGAGCGGAGGATAATCGAACTCGTTGATAAGACTCTTGGTTTTCTGTGTGCCGAAGACGGCATTCGTCACCGCCGAAAGGAGCGAGAGCCCTTTGATGCGCTGGGCAGCCCAGTCGGCCCGAATGGTGCTGCAGGGAATCCCCCACACCTTCTCCGTATAGGTTTTGAAAAAGGTCTGATACAACCGCGTGCCGAAGCGGTTCGACACCCACTGTTCGAATGTCTCCTCTACCGGATGAGGCTTGAGCTGGGAGGCGAGATAGCTTATCAGAATCAGTATGCTTTCACTGATTCCGAGGTTTCGTACCGTATTGGAGATGCTCAGGGGATACTGAAAGAATTTCCCGTTGTAGTAGATTCGGGACAAACGGGGCACCTTGATGAAGGCATCGCCCATCATCTCCTGCCACAAACGGTTGATTCTTTCGATTTTTGAAAAAAAGCGATGACCGCCGATATCGAAATAGTAGTCCCGGTATCGTTCCGTGCGGGCAATTCCACCCACCGTGTCGGATCGTTCGAGGATACGGATACTGATTCCACGTTGCGCCAATTCGTAGGCAGCGGAAAGACCGGCGGGACCGGCGCCGATAATTATGACGGGCTCGTCGTTCATACAAAAGAAGGCGGACATCCGGTCCGCCACTCAACTCCTCCTGTTCGATTCAGGTGAATCTCACCCTGCAACGCATATCTTTCCGAAACGGAACCGGACATACCCGATAAAGAAAGCAAGCCCGCTGTACAAGAAATAGAGCCAGTGCCAGGGAAGTACTGAAACAGCGAAAGCGATGCCGCGTTTCTTTCTGAAAAAACGGTAGAGGTCCCTGTTCAATGCCAGCAGGACGATGGAGCACACCAACGCGGATGAAAGCAGCAGGGGAAAGCGAACCGACGCGGCAAGACTCAGCAGGAGCAGGTAAACGCTCACCGTACTGATGCGACTGGAAACCGTGAGGTTCAAATCATTGAGAAGCTTCCCCTCCCGCAGAATCAGAGCGGTCCAGGGAAGCGCCCGGCAGAAAATATCCGCCCGCAGCAGGGAGCGGACTCCCCATTTCTTGAGATGCTTCACCTGGATTTCCTTGACGAGCCGGATGCGGTATCCCGCTTTCTTCAGCCGGTACCCCAGCTCCACATCTTCAATGGAGGGACGCTGATACTCTTCATCGAAGCCTCCCATCGCCCGGAAGACATCCCGGCGGACAGCGCCGCAGCCGCTCCAGAAAGTCGCGGCATTTTCACGTGACGTCTGGTGCACGAAATGGTGCAGCAGATTCTTGTACTGGGAGAGGAAATTACCGGCAGCCGGAGCATCATCGTATGAGCCGAACAGCGCCGCAATTCCCGGATCCTCATCAAAAACAGCGAGCACCTGCCGTACTGTTTCAGGCTTCACGACCACGTCGGCATCTACAAAGAAAAGAATTTCGCCTTTCGCCTCCCCGGCGCCACTGTTGCGCGCTCCGGCGGGCCCCCGGGTCTCGGGGAGCACCAGGGTCCGGGCTCCGTATTCACCGGCGATCTTCCACGAACCGTCCGATTCCCCGTCAGCAACGACAATGATCTCGCATTCCGCGGAAACGGCGGACGCAGCGCGCTCGATACATCGCCTGAAATCTTCACCGCCATTATGGACCGGAATGATGATGGACAGCTTGATTCCCTGCGATGGAACAGACATATGCGCCTTTGAGAACCCCAATGTATCTTAACAATATCTAATTTATTGCCGGTTAGTTACATAATAACGACTGCATTCATACAAGAATACACTAGTAAAGTCAAGGAAGGCCACTGGAGAAAACCCGTGCGACGCAAGAATCCCAGGTAAACTATTTTTCTTTTCGGATCCCTCTTCTTGAGAACTGAAACCGCGAATTCTCCGGCACGGTATTCCGCGGTCGCAGGAATTCCATTGTCAAAGGACAGATTTTTCTATACATATGTTTTCCATGCTCGTATCTCTTTTTGGAGGCATCGTGCACAAGAACAGCGTTTCCTCGGGACATCGGAACGGCACATGGATGAGGAGACACGCAAAGCCCGCCCTTCTCTGCGCTGTGGGAGTCATGTCGATCACGGCGTTTGTCTGGCTTGGATACGAATTCTGGAGACTTTTCTTCGATCCGAAACTTCTCTTCGGGAGAAAGGTTGTGACCGGCGGCATTGACCTGAAAATTCTGCACGATTTCGTGCATGGCTGGTTCTCGGGCGCGCCCGTCTATCATGACAATAGTGGTCGGATATTTCCAGCGAGACTGGCGACCTACCCCCCCGCGTCCTTCGCGATCACGTGGCCTCTCCTCGGCTGGCTCGGATTTTCAGGAGCCCGTATCCTCTGGATGGCGGTCACGCTTCTTTCTCTTGCTTTCCTGGTTCGTACTTTCGCCCGTGAGAGCGGCTCCCAAACTCCACTGGAGCGCGTGTTCGCGGGGCTTATTCCCCTCGCGGCATACCCCTGCGGAGCAGCAATCGGAAACGGCCAATTCACTATCGTGGTGGTTGCCTGCCTCATGGCGAGCCTTCTGCTTCTCGCCCGCGGAGAAGCCCGGTGGAAGACGGATATCGCGGCATCCTGCCTGTTTCTCTTCGCATTGGTAAAGCCGCATATTTCCGCGCCCTTTTTCTGGATGGCGCTTTTTATCCCCTGCAGGATGCGTCCTGCCCTCCTGATATCGGGCGGATACTGCGCGCTGACGATATTCGCATCCTTCTGGCAGGAGGCGGGCCCGGTGTCCCTGCTCGCTGACTGGCTGTCGCGCGCAACGAATGCGGCGGGCGTCGCCGGGTACGTGAACCTCCACATGCTTCTTGCCGTCTTCGGCTTGGAGAGATTCGGCCTGCATGTATCGCTTCTGCTCCTATCCGGTTTGGGCGTGATCACCTACTTTTGCCGATGCTCTGATTTCTGGCTCCTTCTCGGCATTACGTCGATTACGGCACGCCTCTGGACATACCACCAGTGGTACGACGATCTCCTCATTCTTCTGTCACTGCTCGTTCTGCTCAGAATTGCGCATTCATACACCTCAAGCACTGTCACCGCCCGCACAGCGGGGATACTATTCCGGGCAAATTTGGTTCTGATGCTGGTACCGGGCGGACAGTTCCTGGTCCCTCCACCGGGAGACAACCTCTACCTTGCGGCACTGGCTTTCTCCTGGCTGGCAAGCCTGGGATTTCTCCTGCACACGGCATGGAAGGAGAGAGGGATCACGGCAATCGGGAAAGACACCGGAAAGGAACTTCCGGACAGTCTTCCAACCTGAGAAACGGAAGCGATTCCCGGTGCTTCGCGAAACCGCGGTACCTTTCTGAAAAGATGAGTTGTCATATCGAATTGATAAAGAGAAGGAATCCATGAAGAAGAAAAACAAGAAAATAACCACCCGGAAAAGGGAAGGAACGACCAAAGCGCCGGCCCTCATATTTTCATCATTCGGGTTTGTCGTCGGCCTTCTGATTCTATGTACCCAACCACTCAACGATATCTTTACTGCGTACTACTACTCAAACACGCTTCTCTATGACATCATTTCCGAGAGATCGTTCGAAATCCTGAATATGACGACGGGACTGGGCATTGTCATGCTGTCCGGCGCCGTCTTTCTCAACACATGTTTTTTCAGGCAGAAAAGCGATACATTCCTATCGGACACGTACACACGGATACTTGTCATTCTTCTCGGCGTCTTCGTCGCGCTTGCGCTTTACTCCTGTTTCTACAAATATCTCCATAATGACGAAATTGAGCATATTCACAGTGCATGGTACGTGAAAAACGGCTTCATTCCTTACAGGGAGTTCTTTCAGCACCACCATCCTCTGCTGTGGTACACCATTGCTCCCCTTCTCTCGGTCTTCGGCGACACCCTCACCGCTGTTCTGGCTTCCCGGTTCGTCATGGGAATGGCCATGCTCGGCATAGCGTACTGTACGTATCTCACGGCAACGATCGTCACACAATCAAAGGAAAAAGGTCTTGTATCGGTTGTGCTTCTCTTTTCTTCATTGATTTTTCTCGAAAAGGCCATAGAAGTGCGGCCCGATATCCCCCAGGTCCTTTTCGCGATGGTTTCCGTATACTGCCTGTTCCGCTTTGTTCGCGACAGGAAGGAGACCTTCCTTCTTTTCTCCGGGCTGTCCGCCGGGGTTTCGTTTCTCTATCTGCAAAAGACATTGTTTCTCCTCATAGCGTATGCGTTGATCTTCCTGTTTGGTCTGTACAAAAAGGAAATCCGGATCAGAAGCGCGGCCATCTTCGCTTCCGGCCTCCTCCCCCCGCTGCTGGCATTCCTTCTCTTCCTGTGGAGCAACGGCGCTCTCCATGATTACTATCTTACGAACTGGGAATTGAACCTCCATCATTTCGGCTCCGATACCATATCCCTGAAAATGATGCGTCCGTTTTTCCATTTTCTCGGAAAGTATTTTCTCCTGGTGATCGTCGTCGCTCCTCCGCTCATTTTGTTGTTCATCAGCAAAAAAACGCCCCGTGACGTGAAGCTAATTTCTTTCCTGGCGGTTGCGGAACTGTTTTCCATCAAGATTTTCTCTGTAAATTACAAGCATTTCTACCTATTCGCGCTGCCGCTTCTCTGTGTCCCCGTATCCCATTATTGTGTTGATATGCTCGACTTCTTCAAAGCAAGCCATGCGAACAGAATCGCCCTCTTCTGCCTGCTTTGCATCGTTGCCTCTCCATTTCTTGTCATCAACTCTCTGCATTCGAATCGCATGCAATTCGAAAAAATCCGGTATGTACTCGACTCAACAAAGGAAACGGACCTTGTCTACGACGGAGCTAACGCCTTCAACCTTTTCAGACCCGATGTCCACTATTTCTGGTACCAGCTCAAAGTGGGCCTATCAACCTACAACCGGTTGACCGGCAACAAGTATGGGGACTTCGACATGTGCAGACTGATCCGGCACAAGAAACCGAAGATAATTTCAAGAAATCTGGTGGATTATGATGCATGCGGATTATGGTCTCTCTATGATGAGACACCATATAAATATACCTACATACGGCGGGATCAGGCAGGACGAACCGGAAAATGACGCATCGCCGACTCCGGATTGGGTGTATCGGCATTCCGGCGTTTCGATTGCTATCATCACAAACTTCTTGCTATAATCCATCGTCTTTGAGGAGGTCGCTGCTCGGAGCGATGTTTTCACCACATGAACGTATGCAAGGATACCTCTCCAGGGAATAACCGGTACGTTCATACGTTGCCGGGTTTGAAAGAGACATGCTTTTCATGAATGCGATACATTCACTACAACGTTCTCCCTTGAGTCCGGTTTCCGTCTTTTCGGTCGTACTATGCCTGCTTGTTCTCTTCGGGGTAGCGGGCTGTTCACCGGACAAACCGGCTCTCGGCAAATCCGCCCTTTCCCTGCGGGATGGACTGCAGGAGACGCTGAATCTTTTCTCCGCCGGTCTCTCTGAACCAATCTCAAAGAGAGACAAAAAACGCGTCAAGGCCGCCTTGGACATATTGGCCTCAAAAGACGCGACTCCCGCGAACATCCCTGTCTCCATCGCGGTGCTTGATACCAGGGGCGCAACCGTGGCAACCGCGGCGCGAACCGAGCTGTCCGCCACGCAGAATTATGGGCATTACCATGCAGTTGCCCAGGTTGCTCATAAGAAGAAAGTCATCCTGTCGAGCCTCTACCTTCAGAGCGGGGATATGATTTTTATCGTATGCGCTCCACTGCTCTACCGGCAGAAGCTTGCCGGAATCCTGATAATCGGAATCGATGACGACCTTCTGCATCAGGTGGGAGTCACGGATGCGGAATTCCTCTCCTTGTCCCTTTCCCCCCACCCGGGTACCCCGTGATGTCCGGCCGTTCAGACACCTCACCCGAATATTCCATCACCGTTGCGGGAGAAACCGGCGGCAGCGTCGTTCTTTCCGTCACGGGAAACATGTCCCTTCACACCCTGAATTCGATTCATTCCGAATTCCTGTCACTCATGGAAAAGACAAAGCCCTCACACCTCACCGTGGATCTGGCGGGCGTCGATTACCTGGACAGTGCGGGTGTTCTTGCCCTGCAGGAAATGGAAAAGTATTCAGGAGACCATTCGATCTCCTGTATTTTGAGCAATATGAGCAGTGAGGCCCGGGGAATCCTTACCCTGGTCACATCTTCCATGGCAGATGTCCCGACCCCGGCGGCGCCGAGGAAAGAGAACGGCTTCATGGAACAGGTCGGCGAAATCAGCCTGATAGTTCTCAGGGATTTCGCCAATCTCATGACCTTTCTCGGGGAGCTCCTGGTGACGCTGTTCCATGCCCTTCGAAGTCCCGCGTCCATCCGCTGGTCCGACTTCATCTTCTACGTGAAAAGGGCCGGACTTGACGGGCTTCCCATCGTGGCGCTCCTGAGCTTTCTCCTCGGGCTGATCATCGCCTTCATGTCTTCACTCCAGCTGAAGCAGTTCGGGGCGAACCTGTATGTCGCTTCACTGGTCGGTTTCGGGATGGTCCGGGAACTGGGCCCCATCATGACCGCCATCATCATTGCCGGTCGCTCCGGTTCCGCCTTCGCGGCGGAGATAGGAACGATGATGGTCAATGAAGAAGTGGATGCGCTGGTAACCATGGGCTTCAACCCGACCCGGTTTCTGGCGCTGCCCAAGGTTCTGGCCGCAATGGCCGTCGTTCCCCTTCTCACGCTCTATTCCGACCTGTTCGGAATCCTGGGAGGGATGGTCGTCGGCGTACTCGGTTTCGACCTCACGGTGTATACCTATGTGCAGCAGACGATAAAAAGCATCAGCATATTCGACGTTGTTTCCAGTATGGTCAAGGCGGTCGTGTTTGCCGTTCTCATCGCTGGAATCGGCTGTCAACGCGGCTTCTGTGTCCGCGGAGGGGCCGAGGCCGTCGGGAAGTACACCACGTCGGCCGTTGTTGCGGGCCTGTTTCTGATTATCGTCGCCGACTCGCTTTTTGCTATCATTCTTTACTACATCCGCTGAAGAGAAATACCGGTCCCGTTGCCGCGGTGGCGGACCCCGAGGAACTCTCATGAATACACCGGAAGACACCCCCATCATCGTCGTTGAAAATCTGACCGCATGCTACGGCGAAAAGCTCATCTTCCGGGATGTCTGTTTTCAGGTAAAGAAAGGCGAAATCCTCGTAATTCTCGGAGGCAGCGGCTGCGGCAAATCAACCCTTCTGAAGCATATGTTCGGCCTGTACAAGCCGGCATCAGGTCGGGTTCTCATCAACGGCGTCGATATAGCGGCAGGCGATGAAAAGGATCTGGAAAGGATTCGCAGAAACATCGGTGTCCTGTTCCAGTCAGGAGCCCTGTTCGGTTCCATGACCCTTGCCGAAAACGTTTCCTTGCCGTTGGAGGAGTATACCGACCTGTCCCCGGATGCAATTGAACGGATTGTCCGCATGAAACTCGCAATGGTCAGCCTGGCGGGCTTCGAGAACCATCTCCCCTCCGAGCTTTCCGGAGGGATGAAGAAACGCGCCGGACTGGCACGCGCCATGGCGCTGGATCCCACGATTCTTTTTTTTGACGAGCCGTCCGCCGGGCTCGACCCGGTCACCTCGGCGGAACTTGATATCCTGATGAAACAGATCAATTCGGGGCTCGGTACCACCATGATTGTGGTTACCCATGAACTGGACTCCATCTTTTCCATAGCGCATCGTGTGGTGATGCTTGACAGGGATGCCAAAGGTATAATCGCCGTGGGAGATCCCAAGGAGTTGAAGGAGTCTTCCGCCGACATCAGGGTAACAAACTTTTTCAATCGAATTCCCGCGGGAGGGGAAACCAGGGGAGCATGACAATGTTGGGAAAAACCTCCAAATTTTTTATCGGACTGTTCGTGATGGTCGGAATCCTCATCGGAGTGGGAATCATTGTCTGGATCGGCGCATCAAAGTATTTCCAGAAGGGTTCAACCTACGTCACATTCTTTGACGAATCGGTCCAGGGGCTCCAGATGGACTCCAGCGTAAAATACCGCGGCGTGGACGTGGGAAGGGTGGAGAGGATCCGAGTGGCGCCCGATTTCAAGCTCGTGGAAGTGGTGATGAAGGTGGAACTGGAGGGGGATCTGCAACAGAACACGGTAGCCCAGTTGAAAACCGCCGGCATTACGGGAATCGTGTTCATCGAACTGGACAGAAAAAAACCGGAAGACCCGGATCGCTCTCCCCATATTAGCTTTGCCGCGGAATATCCCATCATCCCGTCACGCCCCTCGGAACTTCGCCTGATCCTCACCGGCGTGGATGATGTTCTCCAGAATATCAAGGCAATCGACTTCAAAGGGCTTTCGGATCAGTTCAAATCAGCCGGCAAGGCAACGGAGAACCTGCTCTCGGGGAAGAAGATGAACAGTATCATGTCACATCTCGAATCCATGTCGGCAGGCCTGGACAGAGCTGTCGGCAGGATAGACGGGATTATCGCCGAGGGGAAAATCGAGGGCATTCTGTCCGAAACAAGGGACTCCCTGGTCGAAGCGAAAACTCTTATCGGTTCAGTCAGAAAAGAAGTGGAGGCCCTGAAACTCGCGGAAACGGGAGAGAAGGCGAACAGGGTGGTCGAGGGTATCGATCAAAGAAGCAGGGCCATAACGACCGAACTGCGCGTATCCAGCGAGAATCTGCAACAGGCGTCGGAGACGCTGCAGCGCCTTCTGGAAAGGCTGAACACGACACCCTCTGACCTCATCTTCAGCGCTCCGCCCGCGGTTCGGCGCCAGTGACACTACACGAAGAGGTGTAACAATGAACAAAATATCCAAACGAGGCTTCCCTGGTTTCAGACGACTGTCGCTGCCGCGGTCGGTGGTTATTATCGCTGTACTGATCTCGTTCTCCATACCAGGCTGTATCGGAAGGGGAAAGCCCGCGCCGTTGATTGAGCATTACACTTTCGAATATCCCTCCCCCACCTTCCCTACCCTTTCCCGCCTGGAACAAACCATAAAGGTGGAGCGCTTTTCGGTCGCAAAGGCGTTCAATACGGTATCGATGGTCTTCCGACCGGAAGCCTTCAAGCTCGATACCTACGCAAGCAATCGCTGGATGGTGAACCCGGGAGACATGACGAGCGATTATCTGCTGCGGGATCTGAGGAATTCCGGGCTGTTTCGCGCGGCATTCTCGTACCGGGACTATGAGGATGCGCGTTTCATGCTTGAAGGGGGACTTGAGGAATTTCTTGAAATCGATGAGGGAAAAACGCGTTCAGCCGTCATGACCCTGTCCGTCAACCTCCTGGACATGTCACGTACCGGGACGCCGGGGCGCCTCATTTTCCAGAAAAAATATCGTTCCGTTGAACCTATCACCGATGCCGATCCGGCCGGTCTTGCCCGCGCCATGAGCAACGGGATGGCAAAGGTGTCGTCACAGGTAATTAAAGATGTTTATGATGCCGTGACCGCCCTTCGCTGACAGGGAAGAACGAAAACTTCCGCACACAAAAGGCCGCGCCAAATTACGGTGCGGCCTTTTGTGTCCGACTCATGGTGCCGGCACGTGTGTCACTTCTTCACGGCACAGTCAATAACGGCATCGATCCTGCGATTTTTAGCCCGCCCTTCCGCTGTCTTGTTATCCGCTATCGGCTTGGTTTCACCGTACCCGACTGATTTCAGCCGTTCAGGGTTGATGTTGAACTTGTTGATCAGATACTGCCGGACACTCTCGGCACGCAACTGGGAAAGCTTCTGATTGTAGTCCGAAGTTCCCACGTTGTCGGTATGCCCCTCGATAACCGCTTTAGACTCCGGGTATGTCGTCATGAAATCGGCTACCTGCTTGATCTGGTCATGATACATGGGCTTGATGTCCGCCTTGTCGAAATCAAACTCGATTTTCAAGGTTATGCAGACCTGCTCCTCCGCCGGCGCGGGTGGAGGAGGGGGCGGACAGCACTGCTCAACCGGTTTGGGGGCAGGTTTCCTGACGCCGAAGGTATAGCTGAGACCGACGGTATACTCCAAATTGTTGTTGCCGCGGTCGAATGTGATCACATGGCGCAGGTCACCGCGGAGCGCCAGGTAGTCAGTGATGAAATACTTGAGGCCGGCCCCGTAGTTGAACAGTCCCGTTGTATCGTCACGGCTGTCAATATATTTGTAATAACTCCCACTGTACCCGGAGGGGTAGTTGATGGTTGTTCCGCCGAAGCCTGCCGCTACGAAAGGAACGAGCCTTTTCTCCGGCATGAAATGGTAAAGGGCGTCGAGCCGGTACTTGAAGGCATTAACATTATTGTCCGATCCTTCAATTCGATGTCCCTTCGTAAATCCGGTGTTAACATAGTCGAATGAGAGTTCCGCGGCCCAGTTCGGGGTGAAGCTGTAGCCCAGCCGAAGACCATAGACCGGCTGTGTTTCCAGCGATTGTGCCCCGTCGAACGTGTAACCGCCGATGTACGGGGTAAGTGAAAACTTTTTGGGGATTACTTCCGCGAAAGCGGAAGATGCGAAGGCGAGTAATAGCGCCACCGTCAGCCACACACAGTTCCGTCTCATGTTGTGCCCTCCTTTTCCGGGAAAATTTAGAAAGTCTTGCTAAAAAGTCTACCCACAGTGCCTGCCTTGTCAAACCCTTGATATCAATTAGTGTCCATCCGGAAACTCCGGATGTGACACTATTGGTTTCCAATTCGGAAACGAGGAATTTTTCGTCTTGGCAAGGAAATCGAGGGGTTGCGCGGAGGCGTACATCGGTACGCCGCACAAGCAAGCCCGAAGATTGACACCGCCAGGACGAAAAAGGACCGTTTCCGGATGGAAACCAATTAGATGATACGCTTCTCCATGACGAGCGTTACTCGGGAAGGCTTCCGGAAGCAATTACCCGTTCCTTTCGCTCATCCAGAACTTCCCGAACTTTTGTAAGTAACTCTCGCGGATCAACAGGTTTGGTGAAGAAATGCACATCTTTCCCAAGTATCCCCTTGTACTGAAGCAGGTCCAGGGGATAGCCGCTGTTGAACAGCACCCTGACATCCGGACGAATCTGACGCGCCGTTTCGGCGACCTCCCTCCCACCCTTTCCGGGCATTACGACATCGATGATCAACAGAGCCACCTCATCCTTGAACGTGGAAAACAGTGCCAGCGCCTCGGCTCCGTCGGCTGCTTCCAGCATCCGATACCCGAAGCCCGCGAGAAAATTCACCGCGCTCTTTCGTACACCCTCGTCGTCTTCCGCTATGAGGATGGTTTCAGAACCGCCTAAATCCGGTTGAATCAGTTTGATATCTGATTTCTGAGCCTGTCTCCGGATAAGCGGCAGGTAAATCCTGAATGTCGATCCGGCGCCGGGGATACTGTCCACGGTGATAAACCCCTTGTGTTCCTTGATAATGCCGTACACGATGGACAATCCGAGACCAGTCCCCTTGCCCGGCTCCTTGGTCGTAAAGAACGGTTCGAATAGCTTTTTCACCGTATCGGCATCCATGCCCGTGCCGGTATCGGATACCGCTATGCACGCATACTCCCCCTCTTCTCCGAAGCCGTAGGAGTTTATGAAAGCAAAATCCAGTTCGCAGCGGGATGTGGAGATGGATAGCCTCCCGCCATCAGGCATTGCGTCACGGGCGTTGGTCGCCAGGTTAACGAGAACCTGTTCTATCTGACTGCTGTCGCCCAGGACGGAAAGAATTTCGGGCGACTGATTGAATTGAATCTCGATTTCTTCTCCGATAATCCGCTCCAGAAAAATCTTCAGTCCCAAAATGGTTTCCGAGATGTCGATAGGTTCGAGGTTGAATACCTTTTTCCGGCTGAAGGTCAGGATCTTGCCGGTCAACTCCGCCGCGCGCTCAGAGGTCACCAGAACCTGCTCCGCGAAGTGCCGCGATGGACTGTCTTCCGGAAGCTGCATGAGAAGCAGGTTGGCATAGCCTATCAGCGCGGTGACGATATTATTGAAATCATGGGCGATACCGCCCGAGAGCTGGGCCACGGCCTCCATCTTCTGCGCATGGATGAGCTGTTGTTCAAGTTTCCTGATTTCCGAGATGTCACGCCCAATCTCTATAACGCTCACGACCTCTCCGTCTTCGTCCCTGATGGGAATCGCACGCACCTCCCAGATAGTGTCTCCCCTGACGGACATGACACTTTTCTCGGGCATGCCGGTCCGGAGGCACTGAAGCACGGGACAATTCTCGTGGGGTACCGAGGTCCCGTGAACCATCCGGAAACAGTGCCGACTCCCGTCGCCAGGATCTCTGCCGCCGAATTTGGCGATTGCGGCATTGTTCGCCCAAACAATCTCCAGATCCTTCGACTGGAGCAGTATTGAGTCAGGAATTGCGTCCAGCAGCGCATTGAACTCCTGAGACAGTTGTTGGAACTTCTGCTCGCTTTTGCGCAATTCCTGCTCCGCCCGTTTTTTTTCCGTTATATCACGCATTACCGCGACAATGTGCTCAGTATCGTCCACATATACCATGCTGAGCCCGATGTCCACATCAAAGGGTGTACCGTCCGCGGTGAGATGACGCCACTCGAAAAATTGTGAGGTCCCTTCCATCGTCTTCTGAATTTTCCGGATCGCCTCCTCGCGGGAAGACGATCCGTCAGCCTGCAGCACAGGAGAGACATCGAACGGGGAGCGTCCAATCAGGGCTTCGCGGGGACACCCGAACAAGCGTTCCGCCGTGGGGTTGCAGTCCACAATCACAAAACCTTCTAAAATAAATATTGCATCATTGATTTTTTCAAAAAGAGCGCGATATTTACGCTCCGAACTCGCCAGGCGATGTTCCGTGACGATTTTTTCCTGAAGCGCCTTTTTCCTGGCCAGAGCCACCCCGAGCGCCGGACCGATCCGGACGATGTGATCCTTTAGAACATAGTCGTCCGCCCCCGCCTTCATGCATTCAACAGCGGTTTCTTCGTTCATGGATCCCGTGGCGATGATGAAAGGGATGAGCGGCGCATGTTCATTTGCGAGCTCAAGGGCCTGCATGCCGTCAAACGTGGGGAGCCGGTAATCGGAGATGATGACATCAGGCAAGAACTCATGGAGAGCAGCGAGAAAATCGTCGCGCGTTTCGACCCGTCGCACCGTGAAATCATAGCCGGCCTTTCTGATCGCGTACTCCAGAAGATCCGCGTCGGACGGTGTATCTTCATTTATCAAAATGCGCAGTCTATCCATACTGATGCCTTTCCTGCAGCGAATTATTTTTCCTTTTCGTATCCCGGATAGTATTTCAGCCGACAGTCCGGACAGACGCCGTGGGAAAAGACGGTGTCCGAGTGTTCCAGCAGATATGCATCCACATCGCTCCAGTAGCCTCTGTCGTCGCGAATCTTCTTGCAGTGGGAACAAATCGGCAGAAGCTGACGCAACTTCCGGATTTCTTTTTCCTTTGCCTTGAAGAGCGCCATCCGGGCCTCAATCTGTTCGGTGATATCAATGCAGCTCCCGATAAAGCCCGCAAAAACGCCGGCCTCATCATAAAACGGAGCTCCGCGGTCCAAAATCCATCGGTACAATCCGTCATGTCGGCGCAGGCGATACTCCATCTCGAAACCCTTCCGTTGTCCGAAGCTGTCCAGGTACATTTTCAGACAACGGTCGAAATCATCGCGATGCACCCCCTCCGCCCAGCCGTTTCCACGTTCCCGCTCCATGGTCCGCCCGGTAAAGGCAAGCCATCGTTCGTTAAAGTAGTCACACTCCGATGTGATATTCGAACGCCATATCAGTATCGGAGATTGTTCGGTGAGTGTTTTGTATTCATCGTAGCTCAATTCCATTCTGAATGCTCCTTTAAAGCACGGTTCCCGGCACGAGATTCACGGAGCCAGGCATCAGACACACTGTCTTCATCTGAAATTCACGACCAGTCTCTCCATCAGCCGCTGTCTCTATCCGAAGAGTATCATTTTTCTTGTCCCGGACTCACCGTTCCCCGGCCATCGGGCAGGGAGAAATAAAACGTCGCGCCCTCTCCCGGCGCGCTCTCGGCCCAGACCCGCCCCCCGTGGCGTGTGATAATCCGCTGAACAATGGAGAGCCCTATCCCGGTCCCTTCGAATTCACCGGCCGAATGGAGACGCTGAAAGATGCCGAACAGTTTGTGGGCGTACCGCATGTCGAAACCGACGCCCGTGTCCTTCACATGGAATATTACCTCGTCCTTGTTGGCGGTCGCGCCCACCTCGATCAGACCTGCTCCTTTCGGCAGAGTGAATTTAACCCAGATTTTCCATTAGCTGCATTGCCTGTAATGTCCTGATGTGGTCTAATGGAAACCACTAGAAAGTTTCTCCTGATTTCATGCAGTTGCGAGGCAGGTATGTCTCACGATCTTCAGGG
>Ga0228535_1000433_pt1 | contig 118476 bp, 115 predicted proteins | sample SJ1metagenome_FD_168457 | JGI IMG/M metagenome (GOLD analysis project Ga0228535, IMG submission 168457) | Enriched culture of PCE-dechlorinating microbial communities from Ithaca, New York, USA - SJ1 | ecosystem: Engineered > Modeled > Simulated communities (microbial... > Unclassified... | reverse complement strand
CTTTCCGGACGCCTTCTTCCCCGCCCCCTCGGTCCCAACGTCCTCGTCCGCCTTCTTGACCGGCCTCTTCGGCGTGGACCTCTTGGCGGGGGGCTTCTTACCTTCCCCCTTCGCTTTGGCGCCCTGTCCGGACCCCGCCTTCTTGCTTGTCGGGCATTCCATGTTCGCGCAGAAGCGCCAGCCGCCCTTTCCCTTGACCCTTAGGACTGGGGCCCCGCACTCAGGGCACGCCTCCCCGAGGAACTCGAGCGTCCCGAACTGGGGCAGGGGATAGGTGCGCTTGCACTCCGGATAGCCAGAGCATCCTATGAAGCGCTTCCCCGCCCTGGAGTAGAGCACCCGGAGCTCCTTGCCGCACTCAGGGCACGCCCCGACAGCCTCCCTGCCCTGGTTGCTCGCGCAGTCCGGATCGATGCACTGCATTCTGACCGGGGAACCGCGACGGATAACCTTGACGACCGGCAGGCCGCAGGTCCCGCATTGCTCGTCCGTCGGCTGCACAAGCGCTCCTCCTGGCTTGGGATAGGTGACGTCGCATTCCGGGTAGCCGGAGCAGCCGATGAACTCGGACCCCTTCCTGGACCGGATGAGCCTGAGGTCCTTGCCGCACTTGGGGCAGGTGCCGATGAAGCGCTGCTCCTGAAGGGCGCTCCGGATCTCCTCCCCGATCTCCATCCTATGATCGCTCATCACCCTGATCACGTCCAGCAGCATCGCCTGGGATTCCTGGACAACCTCGGCCAGGGAGGACTCCCCCCTGGCGATGGCGTCCATGTCCTTCTCGAGCTGCGCGGTCATCCTGCTCTCCGTGACTATCTTCGCGTGCTTCTCCAAGGCGTTGACGACCGCTATCCCGCTGAGCGTGGGCACCAGGTCGTTCCCGTTCACGTACTTGCGGTCGTAGAGCTTCTGGACGATCTCATGCCTGGTGGACTTGGTCCCCAGTCCCAGGCGCTCCATCTCCTGGAGGAGCGAACCCTGGGAATATCTCGAGGGCGGGCGCGTTTCCTTCCGCTCGTTCCTGACCTCCAGGACCTCCACCTGGTCCCCGGCCTTGAGATCGGGCAGAAGGACCTCGTTCACCCGCCAATATGGATAGTACCTGCGCCAGCCCGGGGACAGGATGCGGTACCCGTCCGCGTGGAAAGGCTCCCCTCCCAGGTCCAGCTCGCATCTCGCCGTTTCGGAGCGGGCCGGGGGGGCCAGCGTCGCCAGGAAACGCCTGGTCACCAGCTCGTAGACTGTCCACTTTGCCCCCTTAAGCTCCTTCTTGGTGGCCGCCTCCGTCGGATAGATGGGGGGATGGTCGGTGGTCTCCACCTTGCCCCGGGACGGGCGGATGGTCTCCTGGGCCAATACCTCCTCCGCCTCCTTGCCTAGATCGGACCTCCTCAGCTTCTCAAGGATGGTCCTGAGCCCCAGGGACCTCGGGTAGACCGTGTTGTCCGTCCTGGGGTATGATATGTACCCGGCGGTGTACAGGTCCTCCGCCACCTTCATGGCCATGGACGGCGAGAGGCCGAGCTTGTTGGCCTCGCTGAGCATGGTGGTGGTGTTGAAGGGCGCCGGTGGATACTCATCCCTCTCCTTCCGTTCCATGCGTACGACCGTGCCGGAGCCCCTGTCCGCGCGCGTACGGCAGGCCTCGGCCAGGGCCTCGTCCTTGAAGGGGTTGGCGGCATGCTCTCCAATGAAATCCTCCCCCTTGCGCATCTTGGCCGAAACGGTCCAATAGGGCTCGGGCACGAACTCGGTGATCTCCCTGTGGCGGTCCACGATCAGGGTTAGGGTAGGGCTCTGCACCCTCCCCACCGATAGAAAGTTGTTACCCATCTGGCCGCTGGCGAGGGAAAGGAAACGGGTAAGCGCCGCGCCCCAAGCCAGATCGATGATCTGCCTGGTCTCGGCCGATTCGGCCAGACGGTGGTCGGGATCGGTGAGTTCCTTGAACGCCCTCTCTATCTCGTACTTCGTCAAGGCGCTGAAGCGGGCCCGGCGCACGGAGCGCGGGGGCCTTTCCAGCAGCGTCACCGTTTCTAGGCCTATCAGTTCCCCTTCCCGGTCATAGTCGGTGGCGATGATGACCTCGTCGCACTCCGCCGCAAGCTCGCTGAGCGTGTGCAGGATGTTCAGGGCGGTGACCCGCTTGGCAGGACTGGCCTTCACCAGGTCGATGGGGTCAACCTTCGACCAGTCGTTGAACTCAGGGGGGTAGTCGAGTTCGACGATATGGCCCCTCAGGCCTACGACATAGCACTCGTCCCCATCCCTTTCGAAATTGAACACCTGGACCCCGCGTGCGCTCCGCCGGTTCGCCCCTCCGTCCGAGAGGATGGTGGCGATGCGCGCCGCGGCGTTGGACTTCTCCGAGATGACCAGTCTCTTCATCGGGAGGGCATCAAGAATCAACAGTTAAAAAGGTTATCTGCCCCATCCTTGCGGATCAATGCTCATGGAGATGAGCGTGAGCGGACTCCTCGCCCAAGCTGACCGGGGTGCGATGCAGCGTCCGGTGGATGACTCCCTTGACGCTACCCAGCTCATCGGACAACTGCTTGACCTCCTTGACAGTGCCATTGACGATGAGGACCTCCAGGCACTGCTCGATGTCCAGATGCACATGGATGGACGAGAGGATGTGCTGATGGTGCTCATGCTGGATCTCCATGAGCCGCTCCTTGACCCCGCTCTTGTTGTGGTTATAGAAGAGGGTGATTGTCCCGAAGACGGCCGCGTTCTCATCCTCCTTGATGATCTCCTTGGCCAGCGCGCTCCGGATAAGGTCCCTTATGGCCTCAGAACGTGTGATGTAGCCCTTGCGGTCAATGAGCTTGTCGAAGTCCTCCAGCAGCTCCGGTTCCAGGGAGACGCCGATCCTAGTGACATTGTCCATGTGCTCTGCTGTGGTATTATCCTAATGATTATTAATGCTATTCAGCGATGACCGGGAGGACCATCATGGGGCTTCCCGCGCTGCAGGACAACATTGAAAACGGGCTACAGGGAGCTTTGACCGCCACCCTGCGACGGGAGCTGACCGGCCCGACGGCCGTCCTCTTCTCCGGCGGCCTGGACAGTGTCCTTCTCGTCGCGCTCGCCCGCCAGTGCGCCGACATGCGCCTGTACACCGTCGGCTACCCGGGCTCCCACGATCTGAAGGCAGGGGAGAGGGCCGCCGGGGAGCTCGGGCTTCCCTGGAAGGGGATCGTTCTGGACGATGATGCGCTCCGGGCAGCGGTGATCTTCCTCCGAGAGCGTCTGGGCCTGAGCGACCCGGTCGTCATCTCGTTCGAGCTTCCTCTCTACATCGTCTGCGCGACCGTTCCCGAGGGCGTCCTCCTGAGCGGCCAAGGCGCGGACGAGCTGTTCGGAGGGTACGCTCGGTACGCGCATATGACCGATGGAGAACGGGGCAGATCTATGAAGGAGGATCTGCGCGCGCTGCTCGCGGAGGGCCTTCCTCGAGAGGCGCGCCTGGCGACGCTGTTCGGCAAGAGGCTGGTCTGCCCTTACCTCAGCCCTGAGACTATCAAGGCGGCCGAGGCGGTCCCGCCGACCGCGCTCAGGGGGGAGCTGGGAAATAAGGGGCCCCTGCGCGATTTGGCATTAGGGCTCGGACTGAGCGTGGCCCGCGCCCCCAAGAAGGCGGCCCAGTACGGCTCGGGGACGATGAGGGCCATGAAGCGCATGGCCTCAGCCGCGGGAATGCCGCTCGGTAGATGGGCCCGGGAGGTGAATGAATGAGCACGACCCTCGAGGAGGACCTGCAGTGGCTCTATTCGCTCGAGAACGCGGGCATCAAGCTCGGCCTCTCCAACGTCCGGGCCCTCCTGAGGATGCTGGGGGACCCTCAGGAGCGCTTCGGGGTCGTCCACGTGGCGGGTTCCAACGGCAAGGGCTCGGTGGCATGCATGACCGCCTCGGTCCTACGGGCGGCCGGGCATAGGACCGGGCTCTACACCTCCCCCCACCTCGTGCGCTTCGCGGAGCGCATGACGGTGGACGGACAGGAGATGGGCGAGGCGCGCCTCGGGAGGGCGGTCTCCGAGATGCGGGAGACGGTCGAATCGGGAACGTTCCCGAGGCCGCTGACGTTCTTTGAGATCACGACCGCCCTGGCCTTCCTGCACTTCGCCTCCAGCGGCGTGGAGGAGGCGGTCATCGAGGTGGGCATGGGGGGACGCCTGGACGCCACGAACGTCGTCCGGCCCAGATGCTGCGCGGTCACCCCTATAAGCCTGGAGCACACAACGGTCCTCGGGGACACGCTCCCAAAGATCGCCTATGAAAAGGCCTCGGTGATCAAGGAGGGAGTGCCAGTCATCTCATCGCTCCAGCCTTCCTCCGTAGCGCGCACCATCTCATGGATGGCCAAGGTCAGGGGCGCGCCTCTGAGGGCCTACGGAAGGGACTTCGCCGGCGAGTGCGTCGCTCGCGCAATGGACGGAGCGACCGTCCGCCTCAGTTCCATCGACGCCGACGTAAGGCTGGCAATGGTAGGAGGCTACCAATGCCAGAACGCCGCGGTGGCCGCCGAGGTGGCGTTGGAGGTCGGCAGATGGACCGAGGTCCCGAGGGAGAGCATCATCGAGGGCCTCTCCAGGGCCCGATGGCCGGGGCGCCTGGACGTGGTGCGCCGTTCTCCCCTGACCGTCCTTGATGTGACGCACACCCCGGATGGGGCGAGGACGGTGGCCGCCGAACTCGACGTCTTCCCCGGCAGGCCGAGGGTGCTGGTCATCGGCATGCTCAGGGACAAGGACGCCCGGGGGACGATGGCACAGCTCGCGCCCCTGTTCGACCACGTGGTGTGCACCAATTCCGCCTCCCCGAGGGCGCTGAGCGCCCAGGGGATGTTGGCTGCCGCCGCCCCCTACGCGCGAAGCTGCCAGGCAGTGGAGGGCGTGGGGGCGGCCATCGACGTCGCGGAGGGGATCGCCGGCAGGGACGGATTCCTTATGGTCAGCGGCTCGCTCTATACTATCGGCGAAGCGATGCAGCACTTGGAGGGCCGACATGGACCTTAGATGGCTGCTGCGCTCCATGCAGGGCGCGGTGAAGGGGACGGCCTTCCCGGGCCTGATCGACGAGGAGGACCCCTGGTGGGAGAAGGACCCCTTCCACGTGCTGGTGGCCACCGTGCTCTCGCAACGGACCCGGGACCTGAACACCTCCCGGGCCTCCTCGGAGCTGTTCAGGCGGTTCAACACCCCGGAGGCGATGGCCGCCGCGGACCTAGCCGAGCTGGAGGCCTTGGTGCGTCCGGTCGGGTTCCATCGGGCTAAGGCCAAGGCTATCAAGGAGATCGCACGTCTGGTGGTGGAGAACGGAGGGGTCCCTAAGGACATAGACAGGCTGATGGAATGGCCCATGGTCGGCCGAAAGACCGCCAACTGCGTCCTGGCCTACGCGTTCAAGGAGCCGGCGATATGCGTGGACACGCACGTGCACCGCATCAGCAACCGGCTCGGGCTGGTCGCCTGCGCCACGCCGGAAGGGACGGAGATGGCCCTCAGGAGGCTCTTCCCCCGGGCCCTCTGGTGCGAGATCAACGGGACCATGGTCCGCTTCGGGCAGAAGGTGTGCCTGCCCAGGAATCCCAAGTGCGGACTGTGTCCCGTTAAGGACGTCTGCGCGTTCTATAAAAGGAAGGGATGAGGGGCTCAGGCGCGCATGGTCTCATCGATCTTCTTGGCCATCTCCTTCTCCAGCTGGATCTCCGCCTCCCACTGGTCCAGCCCCTCAAGCATCTCCTTCAGGGCCCTAAGGCAGTCGATGCAGACCCACTTTTGGCCGACGGGCCGCATGGGGCGCTTCCTGTAGCCGATGGCCCCGCACAGGGCGCAGACGTGCATGTCCTTGGTGCGGTGCTCCGCGTAGGCCTCCATCTTCTTGCCCTCGATGATGGACTCCATGGCATCATGCGGTCTTTCCTCTGGCATGGGAAACGGCTTTCGTATTCCCCTGGGGCTATATCTAGGTTGCTTCGGGCCAGCGGTCCTTCGTTCGCCCCGCCCTTGCCGGGGGATCCAATTAATAATGGTTCAGGGATTGGCGTAAAGGATGCATGAGGTCTCGGTGATGTCGGGCATCGTGGAGAGCGTGCTCAAGGAGCTGGAAAGGCACGATTTTCTCCGCGTGGAGGAGGTCCAGCTCGTCCTGGGGGAGCTGACCTTCCTGGGCGAGGAGCAGTTGCGGTTCGCCTACGAGGTGATCACCAGGGGAACGCCCCTTGAGGGCTCCAGGCTCGTGATAGTGCCGGAGGGGACCGAGCTAGAGTGCCTGGCATGCGGGTACCGGGGGAAGGCGGAAATGGTGGGGGAAGAGTTCCACATGGCCATGCCCTCGTTGGCATGCCCGAGGTGCCATGGAAGAGTCAGGGTGCTCAAGGGACAATCGTGCAGGGTCACGTCATTGAAGGTGGTGCAGGAATGAAGGACCTGAGATATCGGGACGAGGCCATGGCCAAAAAGATCCTGGCCAGGCTGAGGGAGATGGACCTGCGGCTGCGCTTCATGCACGTCTGCGGGACGCACCAGGACACCCTGGTGAGGTTCGGCCTGGAAAGGATGCTCGCCGAGGCGGGGATCATCATCGGGCAGGGGCCTGGCTGCCCGGTCTGCGTGACCACCACGAAGGAGGTCGTGGAGGCCATAACTTTGGCCAGGGCCGGGGTGACCATCACGGTCTTCGGGGACATGATGGCCGTCCCGACCCCGATAGGCTCCCTTGCGGACATCAAGGCCGAGGGGGCGGACGTGCGGGTCGTGTATTCGGTGGAGGACGCCCTCAGGCTCAGCCATGAGGTGGACCGGATGGTGTTCATGGCCATCGGCTTCGAGACGACCAGCCCGTCCACGGCGTATGCGCTGCTCAACGACCCCCCGAAGAACTTCAGCGTGCTGAGCTGCCACAGGCTTCTGCCCCCGGCGCTCAGGGCGCTGTTCGCGATGGGCGAGGTGCGCATCGACGGCCTGATCCAACCGGGGCACGTGGCCACCATCACCGGGCTGGATGTGTTCTCCGAGTTCGCCGGTCCCAACGGGGTGCCTCAGGTCGTCACCGGCTTCGAGCCCCTGGACCTGCTGATGGGCGTCTACATGCTGGCCAAGCAGGTCAAGGAAGGGCGGAGCGAGGTGGAGAACGAGTATCGGAGGGTGGTGCGGCCGGAGGGGAACCCCAGGGCCAGGGAGATGCTCGAAAGGGCGTTCACGCCCGTGGACAGGGCCTGGCGGGGCTTCCCGGTGCTGCCGCTCAGCGCCCTGGAGGTCTCGGAGGACCTGGCGGAGCACAACGCCCGGCTGGTCTACGAGAACGTCCTGAAGGGCGCGCCTGTCGTCAAGGAGGATATGGGCGGATGCCGGTGCGGGGAGGTCCTGAGGGGCATCATCCGCTCCGAGGAATGCCCCGCGTTCGGGAAGGGGTGCTCCCCCAAGAGGCCGATGGGCCCGTGCATGGTCAGCCGGGAGGGGAGCTGCAACATCAGCTACCGGTACCGGGAATGAGCCTGGGCGAAGCGACCCTTCCCGGCATATCCTCTGAAGGCCAAAAGGCTCTGGGACCACGCGTCCCTCGGCCAAGGTCCCGCCGCTTCCGGGGCGCACCGCTGGTCATTCGCATAGGTCCTCCGTCCAAGGCTGATTTTTTATAGAATCATGATAAATTATATTAGGGTTCATCACTTCCCTCCCTCGGGAAATCCATGAACGCGGTGGAGGTAAAGGGCCTGGTCAAGAGCTATGGACGATTCCAAGCAGTGAGGGGCATCTCGTTCGATGTCAGGGAGGGGGAGGTCTACGGCCTCATCGGCCCCAACGGGGCCGGGAAGACCACTACCCTCCGCGTCCTATCCACCCTGCTGGAGATCACCAGCGGGAGCGTCATGGTCCACGGGATAGACCTTAGGGAAAGGCCCGATGAGGTGAGGAAGGTCATCAGCTACCTCCCGGAGGACGCTGGGGCCTATAAGCACCTGAGGGGGCGGGAGTACCTAAGGTTCATCGCTGAGTTCTTCGCCGAGGGCGAGAAGGCCGACGAACTCGTCGCCCGGGGGATGGAGATCGCCAACCTCGGGGAGAGGATAGACGACAAGGTGGACACCTACAGCAAGGGCATGGCCCGGCGCCTGCTCGTGGCCCGCGCCCTGATGATAAGGCCAAAGCTGGCCATCCTCGACGAGCTGACCTCGGGCCTGGACGTCCTCAACGCCCGGGAGATCAGGCGGACGGTCAAGGCCTACGCGGCCCAGGGCACCACGATGCTGCTGTCCTCCCACAACATGTTGGAGGTGGAGATGCTCTGCGACCGCATCGCCCTCATCAACGACGGCCTGATCGTGGCGGAGGGAACGCCCGCGGACCTCAAGCAGAGGTACGACGCGCAGAACATCGAGGACGTCTTCGTAAAGGTGGTGAGCGGATGAGCAACCTTTCAAAGATCATCAAGAAGGAGGTCAAGGAGCTGCTGACCCCTGCCACCCTGATCCCGGTCATCATCATCGCGGTGATCTTCGGCTCCTTGGGCGGGGTGTTCGGGGGCGTGGAGGAGTCCATGAGCGAGCCCCAGAAGATCGCCGTGGTCATAGAGGACAACGGTGAGCTTGGCCAGGTGGCGTTCGCGGTGCTCAACTCGAGCGCTGAGATCGTCTACAACGGGGACGACGTCAAGGAGGCGCTCGGCACCCTGGAGGATGCCGGCGGTTCGTCCCTGTTCGTGATCCCCAGCAACTTCACGTCCAATATAATGGACAACAGGACGGGGACGATCGAGGCCGTTTGGGTTATGTACGGGGCGGGGCTAATGGACTCCCTGCCCAGCGAAGTGGCCGCCTCCCTGCTCACCAGTGTGGACCAGGCCATCTCCGCCTATATGATAACCATGGGGATGACCGAGAACGCCTCCCTCGTCCTGCAGCCGACCCAGCTCGTGGAGACGACCATATTCAAGGACAAGGTGATGGACGGCATCTCTCCTGGGGCGATAGCCGGCGTTATGTCCTCCCAATCCTTCGTGATGCCGCTCATCGTGATGATGGTGATCATCTACGCGGGCAGCATAGTCATCTCCTCTATGGGCTCCGAGAAGGAGAACAAGACCCTGGAGACCCTGCTCACCATGCCCATCAGCCGCACCTCCATCGTCTTTGGGAAGCTCGTCGGGGCGGCATTGGTGGGGCTCCTCATGGCGATCATCTACATGTTCGGCATGGGCTATTACTTCGACTCGTTGGTGGGTTCCGCGTCGATCGACCTGGGAGAGTACGGGCTGACCCTCGGGGTCGGCGACTACGTCCTGGTCGGGATCTCGCTCTTCGCCTCGCTGGTGTTCGCGCTGGCGCTGTGCATGATACTGGGCATATTCACCAAGAACTACAAGGCCGCCCAGACCATGACCCTGCCAGTGACCTTCCTGGCCATGATCCCGATGTTCGTGACGATGTTCACCGACTTCGACACGCTGCCGACGGTGGCCAAGGTGCTTGTGTTCGCCATCCCGTTCTCCCACCCAATGATAGCCATGCGCTCCCTGATGTTCGACAACTATGCGCTGGTGCTCTCGGGCATAGCCTACACCTCGGTCGTGGCCATCATCGCAATGCTCGTAGCGGTGACGCTGTTCAAGAAGGACATCCTGCTCACGGGCAAGGTGGCCAGATCGGAGGAGAAGGGCAGGTCCCCCCTGGGGAGCATGATACGGAGGTTCGTCCTCAAGCGCAAGTGAGCCGAATGCCGTCAAGCGTTCCAAACCGTTTCCTTCGTTCCTCCTTTCATCGAACCGCAGCGACGGGGACGTCCGTTCCTGAGGGGTCGTCGAGGAAGGGGTCGCATGGCGAATTCCGATCACCAAGGTGGGCGGTCCGCGACTCGCGGTCCATGGGATACAGGGCAATGTCCGGACGCGTTCCCGACGGCCCTCCGTTCGAACCTGCGATGGCCGCGATCTCAGCAACAGCGATACGCGATGATGTGGCCGTTCAGCTCCTTCCTGTTTTCCTGAAACGCCGCGCCGTGTTCAGATAGACGATCGATGCCCCCAGCGTCCCCAGCATCAGGACGACCAGGACGGATGTCGGCAGGGCGGACGACCACAAGGTCAGATTGAGTTCCAGCAACGCCAAGAGACCCGAAAGGACGATCATGATCGCCCCACCCCCCTACAGAGCTCCCTCTCATCGAACGCCGCCCTCTCCTCGGGGGATGCCGTATTGTATCCAGCTATCATCCATGCCCCCCTTCCGGAAAGAAGGGCGATCCCGGCGATCACGAGGCCGGCGACCAGGGATGTCATCAACACGATGCCGCCCGTCGGAGGGAATGCGATGATGACGACACCGAGCATGATCAGGATGACCGAGATGAACCAGGCCAGCGCCAGTTTTACATCGTCATCCATGGTTCCCCTGCTCATTCATAATGGTCAAGCCCGATGATGGGGGCGCGCTCCCCGCACATGAAAGCGCCTCACTGCATGGAGATCGGCGGGAGCTCGCGGTGGACGAGCTCGACCCTCAGCCTCTTGTCGCCCGCGTGCAGCCCCTTCAGCTCCATGAGGACCTTCTTGGCCGAGTCCTTGTGCACCTCGAACTCCGTGCGGTCCTTGAGCACGTTGATGTTGCCCACGGCGATCTCGGGGATGCGGAGCTTGCGATGGAGCAGTTCCAGCAGCGTCCCGCGCTCCACCGGTTCCCCGTCCCCGGCGACCACCTTGAAGAGCACCATCCCGAACATGTCGGCCTGGTCCTCGAAGTCCATCACCCTGCGGACCACGTCCTTCTGCCCGCTCTCCGGCACCTCCTCCTTGGTTATCTCCGTGACCCCGAACTCGTTGATCTTCCTGAGCAGGTGGACCTCCTTGGAGGTGATGAACGTGATCGCGATCCCTTCCTTCCCCGCCCTCCCGGTGCGGCCTATGCGGTGGACGTAGATCTCCGGGTCCTCGGGGATGTCATAGTTGATGACGTGCGTCACGCCCTCGATGTCCAAGCCCCGGGCGGCGACATCGGTGGCAACCAGCACCGCGGTCTTCCCTTCGCGGAAGTCCTCGAGCACCTTCTCCCGCTTGGCCTGCGTCAGGTCCCCATGCAGCGCCGCCGCGCGGTAGCCGTAGGACACCAGCCTCTTGGTGACGATGTCCACCATCGCCTTCGTCTGCACGAAGACCATGGCCTTGGGGTGGTAGGCGTCAAGGACACGGCACAGGGCCCAGATCTTGTTCTTGCGCTCGATGTTGAAGTAGATCTGCTTGGTGGTCGGAAGGACGAGCTGCTCCTCCCCTATGAGCACGGTGACGGGGTCGACCATGTGCCGGGAGGCTATCTCCCGCACCGCTGGAGGGATGGTGGCCGAGAACAGGAGCGTCTGCCTCGGGGTCTTGGTCCTGGCCAAGATGTATTCGATGTCCTCGATGAACCCCATGTCCAGCATGCGGTCCGCCTCGTCAAGGACGAGCATCTCGATCTCACTCAGGGAAAGGGTCCCCCGGCGCAGATGGTCGATGATCCTCCCCGGCGTGCCGACCACGATGTCCACGCCCTTGCGGAGCGCGTCCATCTGATCGTCTATGGACCTGCCCCCGTACACGGGCAGCACCCGGACGTCATCCATGAAATGGGAAAGCTTCTTGAGCTCGTCGGACACCTGCGCCCCCAGCTCCCGCGTCGGAACAAGGATGAGGGAGAACGGCTTCACGCCCTTCGTGAGGGCCTCCAGGATGGGAATGCCGAAGGCCGCCGTCTTCCCCGTCCCGGTCTGGGCCTGGGCGATGACGTCCTTCCCCTTCATGATCAGAGGGATCGTCTCCACCTGCACCGGGGTCGGCTCCACGAAGCCCATCCGTTCGATGGCCTTCATTATTTCCTCCCGAAGGCCGAAGTCTTGGAAACTAGCCATGTGCATCACTCGTATTGCATGGGCATAGCCCTGGGGATATTTATCATTTGGAGCCCTTTCCCGCCGTCTCCATGGCGCGCACCACCGTCTCCAGGGTCTTGACCCTGGAATGGTACTTGTCATTGCTCTCCACGATGGTCCAGGGGGCGTGGGCCGTGCTCGTCCGGAACAGCATCTCGTCCACCGCCCTCTCGTAGAGGTCCCACTTCTCCCTGTTCCGCCAGTCCTCCTCGGTGATCTTCCATTGCTTCCGGGGGTCGGCCGCCCTCTCCTGGAAGCGCCTGAGCTGCGTCTCCCTGTCGATCTCCATCCAGACCTTGACCAGCACTGCCCCCTCCTCCACCAGCATCCTCTCGAAGGAATTGATCTCCTGATACGCCCTCCTCCATTCCGCAGGGGGGCACAGTCCCTCCACCCTCTCCACCAGCACCCTTCCGTACCACGAGCGGTCGAAGATGCGCATGTGCCCGGCTGGAGGGAGCTTCCGGTAGAACCGCCATAGATAATGATGCGCCCTCTCGTCCTCGGTCGGTGCCCCAACGGGCACGACCTCGTATCCCCTGGGATTGAGTTCGGCCGTCAGCCGCTGGATCGCCCCGCCCTTCCCGGCCGCATCCCAGCCCTCAAAGACGATGACCGTCGGGACCTTCTGGCGGTTGAGCGCGCACTGCAGCTCCGCGACCCTGCCCTGAAGCTCTTCCAGCCTGGCCCTGTACTCTTCCTGGGGAATGCTTACGGCAAGGTCGGCCTTCGCGCGCAAGGAGCTGAACTGGCGGTCATCCCCAGCCAGGCCATCCATGGAGGCCTGGGACCGCCCCTCCCGCAAGGCGAGGCCGCGCTCCACCATTTGGACCGAGGAGGCGAGGACCTTGACGGAGGCGAACCGCTGGTCCTCGGCCTCCACGATCGTCCAAGGCGCATGCTCGCGGTCCGTGGCCTCGAGCATCTCCTCGATGAGCGGCAGCATCCGATCGTACTTTTTGAATAGCTCCACCTCGGCCATGCTGATGGTGCACATGTCCATATCGGAACCGCGATACCTCTCCAATCGCTTCCTGTGCTCCTTCTTCCCGATATGCAGAAAGAACTTTATTATGAGGTAGCCGTCGTTGGAGAGCATCTCCTCAAAGTCCGCGATCTCCCTCCAGACCGCTCGGGCGTCCTCCTCCTTCCGCTCCACTGCCCTGGCCAGGGACCTGAAGTACCAGGAGCGGTCGAACACGGCGATCCTTCCACGGGCCGGGATGCGGACCATGAACCTCCACAGGAAGGGCCTCGCCCTCTCCTCGGGACTGGGGGCGGTGATCGGATGCACCAGGAACCCGCGGGGGTCCAGAGGGAGGATGAACCGGTTCACGATCTCGCTCATGCCTACGGTGTCCCAGCCCTCAAAGATCACGATGATCGGCATGCCGGCGTCCCGGGCACGCCTCTGGAGTTCCCCCAGGCGCTCCTTGAGGCCAGGGGCGGCCTTGTCGTACCCTTTCTGGTCCAGGCGCTTGCCCGGGTCCACATGCTCGAGCATCCGATGGTAATGGCCTGGCAGGATAGATAACGCTTGGCTCGGCGAAAGGCATATGTTCCCCCAGGGCTTGCCTGCGTACATGGGCAATCTGAACGTGGCGGCGGTGGGGGCCTTGGGGTTCGCCAAGGAGTTGGGCAAGAAGGGCACCGTCAGCGACATCACGGTCTACGACATCAAGAAGGGCCACGATACCGTCAGCATCCTGGAGCCTTCCAAGTACCCGGAACGGATCAGCTCGCTGTACTTCTGCGTGAACCTGGCGGACATGGCCCTGGTGGTGGTCGACGAGGTGAACGCCGCCCTCGGGGAGACCATCCTCATGCTGGACTGCGCCCGGGTCGACCGGGGCATCCTCATCCTTCGCAACTACGTGACCCCTGACCGCATCGCCCCCCTGATCAAGGGCACCGTCCTCGCCAACTACACCCACCTCCCGGACGATCCCATCCAGGTGCGCGAACTCCTCCTGGACGAGGCAGCGAAGGTGAAGGCGCAAGGAGAGGGGAAGGGGGTGGTCCCCATAGACCATCATTTCAACGTCAAGGGCGTGGGCACGGTCATCCTCGGCCTCGTGGCCAAGGGCTCGGTGAACCGACATGACACTTTGAGGGTGCTCCCCACGGACCGCACCGCGTTGGTCAGGTCCATCCAGAAGCATGATGACGACTTTGAGGTCGCCTACGAGGGGGACCGGGTGGGGTTCGCCCTGAAGGGCATAGAGGCGGAGGAGCTGGACCGGGGATACGTGCTGACCAACGACCCCGAGGTGAGGTGCGTATCGGAGCTCGAGGCCAGGCTGGACCTCGTCAAATACTGGCAGGCCCCCATCAAGGAGGGCATGGTGCTGCATCTAGGACATTGGATGCAGTTCCTGCCCTGCAGGGTGACCGCGGTCTCAGGGGAGCCCCGCTCCCCCCAGGTCATGCTGAGCCTGGAGAGGCCCTTGATCTACTCCCCAGGCTCGAGGGCGGTCCTGCACTACCTGGAAGGCGGCAAGCTCCGCATCGTGGGCACGATGGACCTCTAGTCGATCCCGAAGGCTGTCCGGTGCAGGATGTCCGCCGTCGCGCTCAACGCCCTCCCCGCGTCCTTCAGGTGATGGTATATCTCCCTCTTCTTCAGCACCATCATGTGGTCTGGCAGCAGGAAGACGCCCTTCATCCCCGATATGTAGGTCTCCTCGATGCGCCCCTCCTCCTCCCGCATCCGATCGATGAGCCGATCGGTCCGGTCGTCATTTCCCAAGGTCCGCAGCGCGTCCACCACCTCGCGCGTCCCTATCAGCAAATGCCCGGCCATGTCAAGCATGGGGCGGTCCGGCTCCACGCCGAAGGCGTCCATCTCCAATAGCGTGGTGCGGGCGAAGCTCATGACAGCCTTCATCTGCCTGGACACGCTGTAGATGTCCTGGCGGTCGAAGGGGGTGGTGAAGGCCACCTCCAGCTTGCGCTCCATGTCATGCCTGAGGTCGTCTGTGCGGACCTCCAGCTCGGTCAGCGAGCGCAGATGGTCGTCCGCGCACCCCTTCATGGCCTCAAGCAACAGCTCCATGCCTTGGAGGGTGGCCTCCGCTTGCTCGACCAGCATCCCCTGGAAATCATACTTGGGCGGGAACAGCCCGTCCAGTAGCCCCTTCCGCTCTTTCATCTCATCCTCCCATGATCGCCCTCAGGGCCACCACGGCCACGGCGGCGATGCCCGCGGTCGCCGGTATGGTAAGGAACCACGATGCGATAAGGTCCTTTCCTATCTGCCAATGCACCAGCTTCCTGTTCTCCGCCGACCCCACCCCCATCACCCCGGCCGTGACCACCTGTGTGGAGGAGACCGGGGCCCCCATGGCTGTGGAGAGGGCGACCGTCAGCGAGGTGTTCGCCTGGACCACGAGGGCATGCACCGGCCGGAGCTTGAATATCCTCCTTCCCACCGTGCGCATGATCCGGTACCCCCCGCCCAGGCTGCCCAGGCCGATGGCCGTGGCGCAGGCCATTCGGGCCCAGAGGGGCACGGTCGCCGGGGCATTCCCGAAGGTCATTAGCGCCAGGGCGATCAGCGCCATCTGCTTCTGGGCGTCGTTGGCCCCGTGGGCGAGGGTCTGGAACCCCGTGGTGAGCCACTGCAGGCGCCGCAGGTGGGCGTTCAGGCCCACCTTCGCCCTCCTGAAGGCTAGCCGGGCGAGCTTCATCAGGAGGAAGGAGCCCCCGAAGCCTACCAGAACGGAGACCAGTAGGAATGCGATGACCTTCACCACCCCAACGAGCTGTCCGGCCAGCAGCTCTTCCGTTCCCCAGTTCACGCCCGCCACGCCCTGGAGGGCCACCCCCACCCCCACCAATCCCCCTATCAAGGCGTGAGTGGAGGAGGATGGGATCCCGTAGTACCAGGAGATGCCGTTCTAGGCGGTGGCGGCAAGGACGGCGCAGAACATCCCCAGGCCCAGGGACCCGGCGAGGTCGGCCGTCAGGATGCCCTGAACGGTCAGGACGACCGCGCTCCCTCCCACCATGGCGCCGATGAAGTTGGCGAGGGAGGCCGTGAGCAGCGCCCCCTTCACCGAGGCGGCGCCGGAGGCCACCATGGTGGCCACGTCCGCCCCCACGTCGTTGTAGCCATTGGTGAAGGCGAAGGTCAGGGAAAGGACGATGCCCCCCACGGCAAGAACGGACGAGGCATCCATCGGCACCTCACAACCAGCCCTTGCGCCTGAAGTAAAGGAGCATCACCATCGCTATGGTCGCCATGCCCAGGAGGACCGCAGGGTACGCGTATCTACTGGTGAGTTCGGGCATGTACGTGAAGTTCATCCCGTAGAGGCCGACGATGAAGGTCAGCGGGATGAAGATGGTGGCGATTATGGTCAGCGTCTTCATGATCTCATTCATTCGATTGCTGACCATTGACATGTAGACATCCGTCAGCTCGGAGAGCATGTCGGTGTACGTCTCCACGACGTCCATCACTTGGATGGAGTGATCATAGACGTCGCGGAGGTAGGTGGTCGTGCTCGGTGCGACCAGCTCGATGTCCTGGCGCATCATGGCCCCCACCACCTCCCTCGCGGGCCAAATGGACTTTCTCAGGAAGAGGACCTCCCGTTTCAAGCGGTAGATGTCGCTAAGGACCTCCGGTTCCGGGTCGTCGGACATCCGCTCCTCGATGTCCTCGACCCTATCCCCCACCCTCTCCAGGGCCGGAAAGTAGTTGTCCACGACCATGTCCAGGATGGAATAAACGAGATAGTCCGGCCCCGACCTCCGGAGGCGGCCCTTGTTGTTCCGTATTCGCTCCCGGATGTTGGTGAACACGTCACCCTCCCTCTCCTGGAAGGTCAGCACATAGTTCTTGCCTAGGACGATGGAGAGCTGCTCGTACGTGACCTCCTTGCCGTTGTCCTCCCCGTTGTCCCCCCGGTAGAGCATCTTGACGACAAGGTACACGTATCTATCATACTGCTCAAGCTTGGGCCTTTGCCCGATGTGCAGGATGTCCTCCAGGACGAGGGGGTGCAGCCCGAAGACCTCCCCCAACCGCTTGATCGTCTCCACGTCCGCCAGCCCGGAGAAGTTCAGCCAGGTGACGGAGGGACTGTCCCGCAGGGGCATGCACTCCTCCAGGGTCACCCCCGTCTTCTCCATGACCTCCGTCTCCGTGTAGTCCATGAGGGACACGGTGGTGGGGGAGGGACTGCCATCCCCCACATAGATCATCGAGCCGGGGGGCATCCCCACCTTCTTGTTCGCATGCCTGCGCATGGACCGGCTGCCGGCGATCTCCATGGTCCTCACTCCCTCGGCCTGAACCGCAACGAGGCGGAGTTGATGCAGTAGCGCTGGCCCGTGGGCGCTGGGCCGTCATCGAAGACGTGCCCGAGATGACCGCCGCAATCGGGGCAGAGCACCTCCGTCCGCACCCTTCCATGGCTTAGGTCCCTCCGCTCATCTAGGGCCCCCATCGGCCTGCTGAAGCTTGGCCAGCCGCATCCATGGTCAAACTTGTCCTCGGAGGCGAACAGCTCCCTGCCGCACCCCGCGCACAGGTATGTCCCTTTATCCTTCGTACGGTAGTACCTCCCGGTGAAGGGAGCCTCGGTGCCCTTCCTCCTGAGGACTCGATACTGCTCGGGGTCCAGCTCTCGCCTCCACTCCTCCTCGGTCCTCTCGACCTTGCGCCCCATCGCCACCCCGCGGCTATATGGTCGGCCATGTTTATCTCCATTGCTCCCAGACCCGTGCGGATGCTTCGGCCGCCTGTTGCCGTACCCCCGGCATCGCTCCCATACCGGCTGCGGCCTCCGCTCCCGCCCCTTTCCATTAGGGCCAACCCGCGGCCCCGCCATGGAAGGAGCTGACGGTCCCGGGGTTTAGCTTTCAACCATCTGCGATATCCTTTCGCCGTTCGCTCCATTTCAGGGGGACAGCACCATCGCCACTGTCGCACGCCCATCCCCCTTTCAATGAGACCTCGGTTCCAGCCAGGGTGGCCCATATGGGCGCGGGCCTCCTTAACAGGGCAAAAAGTGGGCCTCAGGGGCACTCCCGGTCGCCAACGCCTCCATCGGGAAAATTGGCCGCCGCGCCCCTACCCTGCTCGTTTGAACGGCGGCACTCGGTCCCAATCGATCCCGGGATCACGCGCACGGCCACCTCGCTGTGGCGCATGAACGCCGGCGTTAACGGCGAATTGTACCGCATCAGGAAAGGGCGCCCATCCATCTCAAAATCGGCCTCCTTGAGCTCTGTCAGCAGATCGCTCGTCCTCCCCAGCAGGTCCGCCCCCTCGGCCATTCCATGGAACCGCATGACCGCAAAAAGTCCGCCTTCCTCCGTCTCAAGCACGATCCTGGGATCGTTCGGCCTCGCTACGTCCACGAGATCAAGGCCATAGGGCAGCACGAAGGACATCTGCCCTTCCGACTCGGGATCGGTAGGCTCCCCCGCGCGGGCCAGCACCGGGACCACGATCGGGAACCTCGTCCCGAGGGCGTTGTCCCCGTCTATATATCGGAAGAGCATTTGAAAGGCCTCGTCCTCATCCAGATCATAGACCGTCGCCAGCAGCCAGGTGCCATAGCGCCGTAGCTCAGCATCCCCCAGATGCCTAACCACTTCGTATGGCACGCTGCTCACCATGCCAACCCCCTCCGCCATGGCCAGCCATGCCGACGGTCGGCAACGCCAGGAGAGGACGGCCCGAAGCCGCGATGGGCCTGGGGAACGCGGCCTCCAAGGGGGCCGCTCCTACCTCCGCCCCCCGTCACCCCTTCCCCCCGAACAGGCTCGAAGACCTTCCTGCCGATGGCCGGGGCAGAGGCGGCGAGCAAGGGTCCTTTCATCTCCACCCGAGCGCTCATGCTATCACCATTCTCGGAAGGGACTATAAATCCTCATGCGGGCCCTCAGTCCTTCGTCACGTCCACCAAGGGGGCGATCCGTTCCACCGCATGCATCGAATAGCTTCCGTCCTCGATGTGGAGGGTGATGGCCTTCTCTGGGCAGGCATGGGCGCATCGGGCGCAGCCCTTGCACATGGCCTGGTCTATAACGACCCGCCCTTCCCTCATGGAGATGGCGCGCACGTAGCATCCGTCCACGCAGGTCCCGCAACCGGTGCACCTGGCCGCGTCCACTGTCAGATGGACGCCCGGAAGACGTTTCATCTTGCTCGAGATGCCCTCATCCAACTGCGGAAGCATCTTCCAAAGGCAGCAGCAGGGACAGCAATTGCAAACGGTCATCAGGTCCTCCTTGGGCCTTCCCGCCGTCCATATACTGTCCAGCTTGTTGCGCCCTATGATATGCACCAAGCCTGCTTCCTCGCATCGGTCAAGATGGGCCAGTGCCTCCTCCTTGCTCACCAATCGCCCCAGCCGGGGATCGATGGCAAGCACCGCCTTGCCCAGGAAGATGCATCCCAGCTCGTGCGGGTAGTCCCGGCAGTGCGCCGATGTGCGGCAGATGCAGCGGTCCATAATGAAGTGGTGCTTGGAGCGCTCGATGAAGTATCGAACGATCTCCGACGGGAGGACAACGTCCTCCCGGTCTGGCACTGGAATGTCCAGGGGAATCTCCCTAAGCGTGACGGAGGACCCCTTCGGAAGGACGTAGATCTCGTCCCCGTCGAAGAGCGCCCTGTCCACGGCCCGCCCCAGGAGCGGCCACCTGGTCAGCCTGGCCAATGCGAAGCGGTGGCCAAACCCGCCCTTGATGGCGCGAACGTAGAGCATCGTCATCCGGCCCAGACAATCACCTTCTTGCAAGGAACGGGATGTCCCCTAATCAACGCTTCGCCGCCCTGCTCAAGGGCGCAGGGACGAATCAAAACTAAATAGGCCGGAAGGCGATGCTCGGGACTATGGAGATCGAGGAGGTGGCCAGGGCGCTTTCGTCGGATACCCGCCTTAAGATAATAAGGCTACTGGCCGAGGGTGAGGCGTCCGCTGTCAGCGTCTTCAAGAAGTACAACGAACGGTTCAGCGACCGTCGGGAAAGGGCCACCATCTATAGGGAGCTGGAGGTCCTGTACAAGTCAAACTTCCTCGTGAAGACCTACAGGGAGGACAGCAAGGAGATCGTATACCGGCTTGCGGCCAGATCGATCAACATCGACCTCATCACCCAAACGGTGTCCGCCGGCCCATGATGCCCCACCTCATCCCAGGACGGTTACATGATGTGATGACTGGTTACGCGCCAACGTAACAAGTGTTTATAATGTATTAACGGATTCACTAAAATGTTGGTAGCGGTCCGCACCGCTACCCAGGAGGAAAACGAATGGTAACAGTCGAACTGACCTTCGGTGTGCCTGACAAGGTCGCCGATGAGGTGAAGAAGAAGTTCAAGGGCGAGAAGGACATCCTGCGCGTCACCAAGGCCAACCCGGCCTTCCCGCCGTACTACTCCGTCGGAGACCCGAGGGCGAAGCCCGAGAAGATCAAGGTCGATGGCAAGGAGTACTGGGTCTATCGCTGCTTCCCAGGCTGAGGCCCCCGTCCTTCGCCCAAACCCATTCCATTTATCTCATTTGCCCTTTGTCCTTTTGTCTCCGACGGTTCGTCCCTTCTACGGTCGTTGCGTTCCCTCGGAACAGGTATCATCGGAATACAACGGGTTTCACCAGCATGTAACAAAGCCTTATAGGCTATTGGGTGTTAATATGGTCTAGCGGTGAAAGCCGCTGCAAAGGAGGAAAATCATATGGTAACCGTCGAACTGACGTTCGGTGTGCCCGACAAGGTCGCCGACGAAGTGAAGAAGAAGTTCCCAGACGAGAAGGACATCCTGCGTGTCACCAAGGCCAACCCGGCCTTCCCGCCGTACTACTCCGTCGGAGACCCGAGGGCGAAGCCCGAGAAGATAATGGTCGATGGCAAGGAGTACTGGGTCTACCGCTGCTTCCCAGGCTGATCGGCCTTCGGCCGAACCTTTTTTTTCTTTTCCATTTCATAGCGTCCATTTGAAATAGCATTTCTGCGATCGTCCTCCGATCTAGGCGAGCTGTATGGTCGAGGTGCGCTTGGTCCCGATGGGCAGGGATGAGTTCGAGGCCATGCTGGAGGCCAGCGTGAGGAGGTACGCCGAGGAGAACGTCAAGGTCGGATATTGGAACCCCGACGGCGCGTTGCTGCGGTCGCAACAGCAGCACGATCTGCTGCTCCCGGACGGACTTCGTTCCGAGGGGCACCACTTCTATACGGCGGTGGACACAGAGACCGATGTGGCCGTCGGGCACATCTGGATGCGTGTGGAGCCTGGCAAGGAGCGGCGGGGCTTCATCTTCGATGTCTATATCGAAGAGGGGATGCGCGGGAAGGGCTACGGCAGGGCGATGATGCTGGCCCTTGAGGGCAAAGCCAGGCGCATGAAGCTGTGCTCCCTGGCCCTGCATGTGTTCGCCTATAACAGCGTGGCAAGGCATCTGTATGGGTCCCTGGGCTATGAGGTGAAGAGCCTCAACATGCTGAAGGAGCTTTAAAGGGGTCAGACGAGGCCCTTGAACTGCCAGCCCATCATCGTCACGAACTCGTTCCCCAACTCCATGGAGCGGTCCAAATACTCGCCCCCCAACGCGCTTGGGCGGTCAAGGTCCCTGGGATTCCATGATGCCTGCGTGGTCGTACCTCCCGCTTTCCATCGGGAGATGGATGATGAGGGCCGCGTACGGGTGGATGGTAGGGGCCGCTCCATTCGATGGCAGTTTTCCAGACAGGGCGCGCTCCTTCGTTGTACGGTTGAACGGGCCGTAGCTGACTGCCATGCGCCCCCTTCCGTGCTAGGCACGAACTCGATCTGTGGATGCGTTGTGCGCCCTCACGATTATATCGCCGCTCGGCCATCTTCCATCCGATGCGCTGCACTCACTGCTCCAAATGCTGTCAGGAGACCCGGATGGAGCTCTGCAGAGCGGACATAGCCCGGCTCATCAGAAGGGGCTATGCCGACGGCACCTTCTATTCGAGGGGTGAGGACGGCATCCCCCGCCTGATCAACGTGAACGGTCACTGCGTGCTCTTCGATCCCGATGGACGGAGGTGCAAGGAGTATCGGTCGCGCCCTCTTGGCTGCGCCCTCTATCCGGTCAATCTGACCGAGGACGGCATCGTGGTCATCGACGCCCTCTGCCCGGAGGGCGACTCCCTGGGCGCGGAAGAGGTCAGGGAGAAGGGGGAGCGGCTGCGGAGATTGATCGCGACCATCGATGCCGAGACATCCAGACATTGAATCTACATAGCCAATAGGAATCGTTTTGAAAACTCAGGGCATAGCTGGTCGTTCCCCACCTCTGGTTTGCCCATTCTAAATAGCATCCCAGACAGCATTTGATGATTATGATGCGACTCGGTAAAATAATAAATAATAAATAGGGGGTGCTCATCGACCCTAATGGTCGGACGGAGCGTTCGACAGCACATTGCACCTCTGATCGTCGGTGCATCGGCCCATGGGATGGGGTCGGTGCCTGTCGATAAAGGGGAACACGCCAAGATATCGCTCATCGAGGGAATCATCACATGTTCACTGGAAAGAGAGCGCGAAAGGCCCAGGTCGATGGTGCCGCCCAGGACCAACAGCGCAACTTGAGCACCCGGAACAGGACCTTCATCATGACCGGGCTGGCCTTAGGAATGCTCTTGGCCAGCCTTGACCAGACTATCGTGGGCACCTGTCTGCCCAAGATCGTGGGCGAGCTCGGCGGCATGAGCCTGTATACATGGCTTTTCACCGCCTACATGCTGGCCAACACGGTCACCATCCCCATCGCCGGGAAGATGTCCGACCGCTACGGACGCAAGCCGGTGTTCCTGCTGGGCATGGGGCTGTTCATGGCCGGTTCCATATTGGCCGGGATGTCGAATTCCATGGAGCAACTGATCATGTTCCGCGGGGTGCAAGGACTGGGGGCGGGGTGCATGATGCCCGTGTCCATGGCCACCGTCGCCGATCTCTACGCCCCCACCGAACGCGGCAAGATCCAAGGCATATTGGGGACGATGTTCGCGGTCTCCAGCGTCATCGGCCCCTTCATCGGCGGCTTCATCGTCGACAACCTTTCCTGGCGCTGGGTGTTCTACGTCAACATCCCCGTCGGGGTCCTAGCCGTCGCCGTCACCTCCCTAAGGTTCCCCAACCAGAGCACCGACCTCGACAGGCCCATCGACTATCTGGGAATGGTCTTCCTGACCCTGGCCCTCACCCCTGCGCTGCTCGTGGTCTCCTGGGGGGGCACCCGATACAACTGGAGCAGCCCGCTCATCCTGGGGATGAGCGTCCTTGCCCTGGCGTCCGTGGTGATCTTCGTGCATATGGAGCGCAGGGCGGCCGATCCCATCCTCCCCCTGCACCTGTTCAAGGAGTCGATAACAACCCTTGGGAGCGCCGGGCTGTTCATCATGTCCTTCGGCCTCTTCGGAGTGATCTCCTTCCTCCCGCTCTTCCTCCAGGCGGTCGTGGGGATGAGCGCCACCAACAGCGGCGAGCTCCTCATCCCCATGATGTTGGGGGTCATGGCCACCAGCCTGGCGAGCGGATTCCTGCTCAAGCGCACTGGCTATAAGCCCTGGCTATTGGCCGGGCCTCCAGTGGCCGCTCTCGGGCTGTACCTGCTCTCCACCCTGCACAGCGGAAGCGGCGAGACGGAGACGGTCCTCTACCTAATCGTGACCGGGTTGGGCATGGGAGCGGTCATGTCCAATTTCATAGTGGCTGCCCAGAACGTGACCTCCAAGAAGGAGATGGGGGTGGTGTCATCCACCATGAGCCTGTTCCGCAGCATCGGCGGCACGGTAGGCGTGACGGCCTTGGGGGCCATCGTCAACTCCCGTATGACGACCGAGCTGAAGGCCAACCTTCCTGAGGGCGCGATGGCGCTGCTGCCCACCACCGACATCAACAGCATAGGCGGGATCCTGATGTCCCCGGCCGCGGCCAACATCCCCACGGAGGTCCTAGAGGCCATACGGTTATCCCTCAGCAACAGCATCACCTACATGTTCCTCATCGGGGCCGGGATAGTGCTGTCGACCGTGGTCATCAGCGCCCTGGTGCGGAACGTCCCGTTGAAAAGCGCCGATCAGTACCACGAGGTGGACGTCTCGGAGCTCGGGAGGGAGGGGCCCACCGGTCCTGAGACCGCTCGCAAGGACGAGGCGGGGGAAACGGAGATCAATACTGAAAGAAGCGCAGGCAAGTAAGGAAAGGCGATACAAATGGCACTCTACAAGAACATCCTGATGCCCACCGACGGCAGCGTGCACAGCAAGGCGGCCATAGCCCACGGCCTGGAACTGGCCAAGGTCCACGACGCGGAGGTCACCGTGCTGAGCGTGATCGATGTGAGCGATGTCACCTCCACCCTTCAGGGGGTGTCGCCCGGGCCCTACAACGCCTCCATCCAGGGCGATGTGGCCGAAGCGGCCGTCAAGGAGGCCGCGGACATGGCCATCAAGGCCGGGGTGAAGGTCAAGGCCCTCGTCAAGATAGGACGGCCGGCCGCGGACATAATCGAGATGTCGGGCAATTACGACCTCATCGTGATGGGCACCCAGGGGCGCACCGGGCTCCCGCATCTCCTGATCGGCAGCGTCGCCGAGAGGGTGGTCCGCGAGGCGAGGTGCCCGGTGCTCGTCACCAAGTGCAAGCGGGCGTAGGCCGCTTGGTCCGCGGGACGTCATTCCGAAGGGGAGGTGCTCCTCGACGGCCTCAAGGGCTATCCTGAATGCACCATTCCCCGCCTTCAGGGCGATGGCGGGCCGTCTCCTGAGCCATAATCTCTTCGAGACAGGCCCTTTCGCCCCGACCAGGTCCCAGATGCATCGTGAAATCACGGCCCAGCCAGGGCCTAGGCGGTGCCTACGGTCCTCTTGCCACGCAAGGCGCTGCTGGAGCAAACGGCTTGAGCGGTCGACATCCCCCTCGAGAATGAGGTTGACAGGGCGAAGGAGGCTGCAATAGCCTTTTTATTTTTTATATATTTTAATATTATATTACTACCAGCCCCGCAATTCGGAACGATGAGGTGCAAAGGGATGGATATAGCTATATCCCAGGGAAGCGAATACCCTCGGCCAAAAGCAATGAGCGATTGAGTTGGGTTCTATGTTCAAGTACGAATACGTCATCAACTGGGCCGGGCAGACCTTCAAGGACGTCATCGAGTGCGACGGGAACGAGGACTCCAAGCGGGAGGTCATGCGAAGGCTGAAGACGCTCGGAATCCCGTCAGGCAAGTACGTCTTCGTCGACATCGTCCGTTTGGACGACGCCAAGCCCATCATCGAAGAGGAACTCTGGCGGGCCTGAAGGGCCTTCAGGCCAGAGATTCGCCCGATCAGGCCTGGCCGGTCCTCTTCCCTTTCTGATCGGCAATGCCGTTCTGGGACATCGTCCCGGCATCGCCCATCGATCTTCCTTGATACGCGGGCGCTTTCAATAGGGACCTGAGGGCTTAATGGAAGAGGGGACGGGCATGGTGCCTGAGCCATCCGTACCGTTCAAAGCCTCATAGCGACTGTCGGATCGGCATGGGACGGTGTCTCCGGCAAGGCCTTCGGGAACGCTTTCATAGGACGGAAGATGCGGAGCGAAAAGGAAGCATGGTGCGGGCGTCGGGATTTGAACCCGAGTTATGAGCTTGGCAAGCTCAAGTGATAACCAGCTACACTACGCCCGCGTGCTTTTGTCGGTATTGTCTAATCGGATTTAAAGGTTGCCCACACGGCCATATGGCCCATTCAGGCATGCGCTAGGAACGCCCGCGCTCTAGCGAAAGGAAGGCGTGTCCAAAAGCGCCATCGTCCCATCGAGCATGTCGTCCCGGATCGGGCAATCCTCCGTTCCCAAGTTCGGTCCATCCTCCTCCTCAGACCTGGACCACGACGAGAAGGTCCCCGACCTGGATGGTGTCCACGGCCTTGCCCTGGTAGCGCAGCTCGTAGACGACATCGACCAGGTCGCTGGTGACCCTCACCCTTTCCCCGTCCTTGAGCGCAAGCTCGAGGGCGCCATCTGCGCTCAGCTGGTGCAGTGCCTCCTCGGGGTCCATTGCCATGAGCCCCTCCACGATCTCCTTGGCCCGGTCCTTGAACATTGGGCCCAGGCGGGAGTGCACCGGCCTGACCGCGACAGCGGTCTTCTCCAGGTCCGCGACGTGCAGCAGCTCCACCGCGCCCGCCCGGACGGTCTGGGCGATGTCGTCCTCGTAGCCCTCTAGGTCGATCGCGCGTTCGCCCACGACCTCCACCCTGGCAAGCTCCTTGTTCAGGGGATACTTCTTCTCCGCCTTCCAGGTGCGGATGGACGCGATGACCTCCTTGGTGAGGTCCCCTCTCCGCTCCGCCTCCTCGTCGATGAGCACCGGCTCCGGCCACTTGCTCACATGCACCGATCTGGCCCCGTCCATCCGGGCGAAGGGCTGGTATGCGTCCTCGGTGACGTGCGGCAGCATGGGGGCCATCATCTTCAGTATTCCCAGGTAGACGGTGTACAGCGTATAGCGCACGGACGCGTCCCCTCCCCTCGTCCGGTGCTTGGTCATCTCCACGTAATGGTCGGCGAACTCCTTCCAGGCGAAGCCCTCGACCTCCCGCATCGCCTTGTCGAAGTCATAATGGTCCAGGTGATCGGTGACCGCCCCCAGCGTCTTGGTGAAGCGGCTCAGGATCCACCGGTCGATGGGCCTGAGCTCTCCCCGCTCGGGCCTCTCCCTCACGGTCATCTCGATCAGCTTGCCGAGGTTCCAGACCTTGGTGCAAAGCTTCCTGCCGTGCACCACGTCCCGCTCCCGGAACGCATGGTCCTCGCCGAGGGAGCACGTGCAGGCGTAATAGCGCAGCGCGTCCGCCCCGTAGGTCTCCAGCAACGGCATCGGGTCTATGACGTTGCCCAGGGAGGTGTGCATCGGGGTGCCGTCGGGCGCCATGATGAACCCATGGATCATGATGTGGTCCCACGGCCGCTCCCCGGTCAGATGGTACCCCCTCAGGAGCGTGTAGAACGCCCACGTCCGGATGATGTCATGGGATTGGGGCCGGAGGGACATTGGATACAACCGCCTGAACCGCTCCTCGTCCCTCTGCCAGAAGGTGTTGTATAACGGGGAGACCGAGGAGTCCATCCAGGTATCGAACACGTCCGGGCATCCCTTCAGCTCGCCCCCGCACCTCGGGCATCTATCCAGGTACGGCTTGGCGATGGTCGGGTCGATGTAGCAGTCCTCCTCCCTCACAGGCAGCACGAAATCGCAGTTCTGGCACTCCCATACCGGGATGGGGGTGGCGAAGTAGCGCTGACGGGAGACGACCCAGTCCCATTGCAGGGAGTCGACCCAGTCCTTCAACCGCACCTTCATGAACTCCGGGAACCACTGGACCTCGTCGGCCTTCGCCAGCACCTCCTTCTTGAAGTCCATTATCTTTATGAACCACTGCTTGACCTGGAGGAACTCGATGGGCGTGTGGCATCGCCAGCATATGGAGCGGTTCTGCAGCTGGTCCTCCTGCTTCGTTATCATCCCCGAGGCGAGCAGGTCCTCGATGACCTTGGCCCGGGCCTCCTTCACCGGCATCCCTTCGTACGGGCCGGCGAGGGCGGTCATGCGCCCCTCCTCGTCCAGCCCCTTCTCCAACGGCAGCTTGTACTTCATCACCCACTCGAGGTCGGTCTTGTCCCCGATGGTGCATATCATGACGATCCCGGAGCCGAAGGCGGGGTCTACCTTCTCGTCGGCGATGACCCTTACCTTCTTCCCGAAGATCGGGGTGATGATGTCCTTGCCGACCAGGTCCCTGTACCGCTCGTCGTTCGGGTGGACCGCGATGGTCTGGCAGGTGCAGATGAGCTCTGGACGGGTGGTGGCGACGATGATGTGCCCCGTTCCATCGGCGAGGAAGAACTTAACGTAATTCAGCTTGGTCATGTTCTGGTCGTACTCTACCTCTGCGTCCGCGAGCGCCGTGATGCAGCGGGGGCACCAGTTGACAGGGTATTCGCCCTTGTAGGCCAGTCCCTTCTCCAGCATCCTGAGGAAGGATATCTGGGTGATGCGGCGGTAATAGGGCGCGTCCGTCTGATAGTAGAGCGAGGGGTCCATGCTCTCCCCCAGGATCTCGAACTGGTGGGTCATGGACTCGATGAAGGAGTTGGCATATTCCTCGCACAGCTCGATGTACCTCTGGCGGGGGACGGAGTACTTGTTGATCCCGTACTTCCTCTCCACGCGGACCTCCACCGGCGTCCCGTTCACATCGAAGCACAGCGGGAACATCACGTTGTAGCCACGCTGCCTGTGATACCTTGCAGCGAAATCGATCAGGGAATAGCCGGTGGCGTGCCCCAGGTGCAGGGCGCCGGAGGCGTACCGGGGCGGATTGTCGATGGAATAGACGGGGGCGGGGGACTCCGGGTCGAACCTGTATAATTCCCAGTCCTTCCACTGCCTCTGCCACTTCCTCTCGGTAGGGATCGCTTCATATTGTGCCATGGAGTGGAGGGGGAATGGGGGGTGGTTCTAAAAAAGGTTGCTGAGGGGCTCCCTCACCGCCTCCCCCTCTTCATCCTCACGTCCAGGGCATGCTCCTTCCTCTCCTTGACGAGCCGTTCCAGGGTGTCCATCAGCTCCTCCGTCGCCCGAGGCAGCGACCAATCGACCGCCTTGGCCATGTAGTGCGAGTTCTCGGTGTTCAGGCGGCCGGTCAGGGAGTACTTGGCGGAGTTGCCCGTGTTGTTGTACTTGCTCACGTGGATGGTGAAGAGCAGCGGCCGGGTGATCTTCGCAATCTTGGCCAGCCCGGCCTGCACCTCCTTCTCCATGGAGTCCAGGGAGAAGCGGTCCTCCTCCTCCAGCCCGGATATCTGGGTATATACCATGTCCCGCTGGCGGACGGACGCCACCAGCTCCAGCACGTCGTATGCGGTGATGATCCCGACCATGCGCCCCTCGTCCACGACAGGGATGGTGGAGATGTTCCGGTCCACCATGGTCTGGATGGCCTTGGGCAGGGGGTCCTCCGCCGTCAAGGTGATCGGGCTTTCATGCATCAGCGAACGGACCTCGAGCTCGATCGGGTCCTTGTTCCCGGCCATGTCCCCCGGCCCCTGGGTCTTGATCCCCGGGCCAGACCAGGAGTATTGCACCAAGTCTCTAATCCCAATGATGCCCACCAGCTTCCCGTTGGCGTCGACCACCGGGACCGTGCGCACGTCCAGCTTCCGCATCAGGCCCATGGCGTCCTTGATCTTGTCCTTCTCGTGCACCGCGTGGGGCTCCGTGGTCATGACGTCGCCCACCTTCATGGCCTTGATCTCCTTCAGCGGGGGGAGGACGGAGATGACCGCCGTCCGGGTGATAATGCCTTGAACGACCCTCCCCTTCGTCACCGGCAGGTTCCTGAAGCCCGAGGAGAGGAAGTGCTCAGCCACCTCGGTCAACGGCGTGTCCAATGTGATCTCGGGGGTGGGCTCGACCATGGTCTTGGCCTTGGTGCCCAGGACCAGGTTCTTCCTCCGGATGATCGTCTGGTAGCTGATGACCCCCAGCAGCTTCTTGCCATCCACGACCGGGATCTCGTGCAGGTCGGACGAGTTCATCTTGGCCACCACGTCGGAGAGGGGCGTCTCCGGGCCCACCGTCTCGAACTTCGTCCTCATCAGGTCGCCGACCTTGTTGGCGTCGATCTGGGACCTCAGCAGCTCCTTCCTTTTCAATCCCTCGATGCTTTCACCTACCATTCTGCTCACCTTCCTCGTCTAAAGGATTTGGGTCAGCACACCAGTCCGTGCTTGAGCCTGTCCTTGACCCAGGCGACGACATCGTCGGCCGGCACCCGGGCCTGCTCCGCGGTGTCCCTGTCCCTTATCGTCACGTCCCCCTTCTCGAGGGTGTCATAGTCAACGGTGACGCACCAGGGGGTGCCCACCTCGTCCATGCGGGCGTAGCGGCGGCCGATGGAGCCGGAATCGTCGTAATAGGTCGCTATCCCCTCCTCCCGCAGCGCCAGGTCCAGGGCCTTGGCCACCTCCTCCATGCCGTCCTTGGCCATCAACGGGAAGACCCCGACCTTGATGGGGGCGACCGCCGGCCTCAGGCGCAGGGTGACGTACCCGTCCCTCTCCGCATAGGCGTGCTCCAGGCAGCTGTACAGGATGCGGTCCAGGCCGTGGGACGGTTCGATCACGTGCGGCACGACCCGGACGCCGTTCACCTTCTCCCTCACCCTGACCACGTCGTAGTGATCAGCATCCAGGTCCACAGGCGTCCCGTCGACGATGACGGTCACCAGGCCGTCGTGGATGGCGGAGGCGTCCATGGCCTCCATCTGCCGCTTGATATCCCCAGCCGCTCCCTTGAAGCGGGGGCCGATCGCCCCGAACTTCGGCCTGATGGCGTCCCTCTCGACCTCCTTGGGCTCGTCGAAGCGCTTGAAGGCGGTCAGGTCGGCCTTGGAGAACCGCATGTGCTGGGAGAGGTCCCAGCAGCCCCGGTCGGCGATGCCCACGATCTCCGTCCACCCGAAGCTGATCAGCGCCTCCGCATCCCAGCAATCGGACGCATAGTGGGCCATCTCGGCCTTGAGGTGCTGCCGGAAGCGCAGCCTCGCCGGGTCGATGCCGACGGCTGTCAGGAAGTCATAGGTGACCCAGATGAAGTAGGCGAGGGTCTCGTTGCCGATTATGCCCCTGTCCACGGCCTCGCCGATGCCCATTTCCACCTCGACCCCGTCGGTGTTGGGGACCAGCCTCACCTTCCGGTCCTTTATCCCCCCGTATCGGGGCCAGGACTTGTCCTCCGGGTCCACGAACAGCTCGGCCTCCATCATGTTGAACTCCCTGAGCCGGATCACCCCCTGTCTCGGGGAGATCTCGTTGCGATAGCCCCTGCCGACCTGGATGCAGCCGAACGGGAGCCTCTCGCGGCAGTGCCGATAGAGGTTGATGTAGTTTACGAAGATGGACTGCGCGGTCTCCGGCCGAAGGTACCCCGTCCTTCCAGCCCCCGGACCGATCTTCGTCTTGAACATCAGGTTGAACTCCTCCACATCGGCGAACTCCCCACCGCACGGGCACCGGACGCCATTGGCCCGGAGGAGTCCCTGGAGTTCCTCGATGGACAGGGAATCAGGATTGGGATGCAGCCCCTTCACCAGATGGTCCGCCCGGAACGATTCCCCGCAGGCCTTGCAGGTCACGGAGAGGTCGGCGAAGTTGTCCACGTGCCCGGAGGCCTTGAACACCGCCTCGGGCCCGATGGTGTCCCCGTCGATCTCCACGAACCCCTCCTGAAGGACGTAGGTCCTGCGCCAAATGTCGGCGATGTTGCCCTTCAGGGCGGTCCCCAGGGGGCCATAATCGTACAGGCCGGCGATGCCGCCGTAGATCTCATAGGCAGGGTAGATGAACCCACGCCTCTTGCATAGGGAGAGCATCTCCCCGGAGCTGACCTCCTTCATCTGGTTCATTGCTCCTTTACAAGGACGGAAATGATGTCGTGATCGTAGATCATGGCCAGCAACCGGTCCTTGTTGTCCCGGACGGGCAGCTGGCCGAAGTCGTTCTTCCGCATTATGCGGGCCGCCTCGGAGATGGCGGTCTTCTTGAACACGGTGGTCGGGTCGCGCACCATGATCTCCTTGATCGGCACACCGGGGAGTTCGATCTTGGAAACCTCATACCAGAGCCTCATGACGTTGCGGAGCCCTTCCCAGGACCAGCCCTCCTCCTCGTTCAGGCCCATGGCGGAGACCGCCTCGGCCCCCTCCGTGTAGCTCTTGTTGAATATGTCGCGGTCCGTGATTATGCCGGTGAGGCGCCCATGCTCGTCCAGCACCGGCAGGGCGGACGATCTGGAGACCCGCAGGGTGACCGAGGCCACCGCTAGCGGGGCTTCCTGGTAGATTGGCACGCAGGGCGAGCGGATCACCTTCTCCACCGGGAGGTCGATGCCCCTCTTCTCCACAATGCAGAGCAGGTCGGTGGGCGTCAGGATGCCGACGAGCCGGTTCCCGTCCACCACAGGCAGATGGCGGATCGTGCCCTCCACCAACAGCTTCGCCGCCTCCTCCACGGAGGCCGAAGGGGATATCACGGGATGCTCGCGCCGCATGATCATCGCCGCCTGCTCCTCCTCCGGATGGTCGAAGATGTCCTGGCGGGTGATCATGCCCGCGAGGGAGCCATCGCTCCTGCGGACGACGGGCATTCCGGTCAGGTTGTGCTGGACCATTATCTTCAGCACCTCCTGCCGGGACCCAGGCACCTGGGCGACGATAGGGTTGGACGTCATCACGTCCCCGACGGTCGCCATCTAGTGCTCCTCCCCCGTGGCCCTCACTACAAGGACGGGGCACTTGGCGAAGCGCACCACGCGCTCGGCCACGCTCCCCAAGAGGAGCTTGGAGAAGCCCGTGCGGCCAAGGGTGCCCATGACGATCAGGTCGTGCTCGGAGGACAGTTCCACGATCTTGCGGGACGGGGAACCCTCCTCTATGCGGGGCGTCACCTTCACGCCGAGCCTCTCGGCCTCCTGCTTAACGTATTCCAAGGCCTCCTCGCCCTCCTTCTCCAGGAGGGTGTAGACGCTGATGATGGTGGAGTCGGTGGGAAAGTTGATGAAGGACGTCTGGTCGACCACGTACAGGGCGGTGACCTCCGCCTCCGACGCCTTGGCGATCTCCAACCCCATCCTCACTGCGGCCTTGGTATATTCGCTCCCATCGGTCGGGATCAATATCTTCTTGAACAGGACCATCCTTTCATCTCCAGCAGTTCTTCCCTATACATACGAGCTCAGGCGCGTCCGAAGCGCTGCGCAGTACGAGGTCGGAGACAGGGTCCCCTCCCCGGTGCCTGAGCACCATCAGTTCGCAACGTACACCCGGTTCTATACTAAACGATTCCTGGCGATTTAATAATTTTCTTCCGTTCATTGCCATATCCAGCGCGTCCTTCGCCCCGTTCCTGCCCTGCGCCCGGAGGATTCGGGCCGCTACCTCCATCTCCACCAGCATGTCGGGCAGGCAGACCATGGCGTTGTCCGTCCCCAGAGCGACGGTGAGCCCGGCGGCGAGCATCCTTCCCAGCGGGGGCACCTTTCCGAAGAACAGGTTCGAGCGGGGGCAGACCACCACCGGAATCCCCGCCTCGGCGACCTCGCGCATGTCCGCGTCCGTCGCCTCCGTCATGTGCACGAGGTGCGAGGGCCTCAGGGCCAGGACCTTGTCGATGTCCTCCCGCACCCTCTCGGAGGCGTGGAGGGCGAACGGTCTCCCCTGGGCGCGCACCTCCTCGGAGAGCTTCTCGAGCTCCGAGTACTCCCAATCGGTGATGGAGGAGACGGCCACGCCGTCGGCCACTTTCAGCAGCCTCCTTGTCCCGGACCGGCAGAACTCCAGGAGCTTCGGGCGGCCCATGATGACCGCCTCAGCCCCCTCGCCGTCCAGGCGCCTCAGGTATTCGGAGCCGTCGTACCCGCCCTCCCTGAAGTCAAGGAAGTGGGAGACCCCCCGCCGGGCCATGAACCGCTTCATGGTGAGCATCCCACGGATGAGGTCCTCCGGCCTCGCCTGCTCCAGCATCCGATGCTTCAGCCCCTTGGGCGGGGCGACAAGCTCCTCCAGGGTCATGGCCGGATCGACGGGGACGATGTAGTCGGCGATGTGGGTGTGCGCGTTCACGAACGTCGGGACGATGAGCCCCCGGGCGTAGGCGCTCCCCTTCCGCCCGCGCCCGATCTCGGCCACCATCCCGTCCTCGATGCCCACGTGCCCGGGGAAGAAGCCGTTCTGGCCCAGGACCAGGCCGGAGAGGTACCGCATACCAGGGCGATCGCCCTGAGGCTATATCAACCGCATGGTGGTAAAGGCCGGGCTGTCGATGGCCCAGAGCGCAACGCTCAATAGGGGCGCGGAGGATGGGCATACGGACCCAAGAGCCTGGGAGGAACAGGGTTGGTCATGGAGAAGGAGCTAAGGGTGCTGGTGGCGGTCGACGGTTCGGTCCACGGGGAGAAGGCGCTCCGGAAGGCGGCCCTGCTCGCCCTCTCCTCCCCCTCCTATGAGATGGCCGTCGTGTACGTCGTCGAGGGCGGCGGATTCGCCACCCTGACCGCGGAGGAGGACCTGGGGGAAATGGAGGAGCGGGGAAGGCAGGTCCTGCGCTCTTCCCTGGATGTCCTCGCCTCCGAGGGCGTGACGGCCACGACGGTCCTCCTCCACGGCCCGCCGGTGACCAGGATCCTGGAGTTCGCCGAGACGTTCCGGCCTGACCTGATCGTCACCGGGAGCAAGGGCATGGGGGCGGCCAAGGGCCCTCCCGTCGGGTCCGTCGCCTCGGGCCTCTCCAGAAGGGCCAGCGTCTCCGTCCTCATCGTTAGATGAGTTACTATCCAGAATGGGCAAAGCATATATACGGCAACTTTTCTTGCACCTTCTCATAGGTGCTTTACAATGGCTGTAAAGGTTAATGCAGACGAGTGTGTTGGTTGCGGACTTTGCGAGGATGCCTGCCCTAACGGGGCCATAACCGTTGACGATATAGCCGTCATCGACGCCGTGAAGTGCACCGAGTGCGGCACCTGCGTGGACGAGTGCCCGAACAGCGCGCTCTCCAAGTAAGCGCACGGTGCCCCTTCCACCGGACAAACCTCTTTGCTACAGGTTTTTCAGGGTCGCCCTGCGCTCCTTCCCTCCGTTCTCATGGTAGCAGGGCCTTCAGCATTCCTACCGTGCGTCGGGTCGCCGCCTCAAGCCCGGGGGTCATGCCCTCCCCGAAGCCGGTGTCCTCCGGCTCGATCAACAGAAGGGCGATCCTCGCCCCGGTGAGCAGGGTGACGTACTCACAGAGCACGCGCAGGGGAAGGGCATGCGTCGCTATGCCCGCGGTGGCCGCGACCTCCTCCACGTCATAGAGGTCCACGGTCCCGGGGGGGAGGCCGAGGAGGGCCGCATCTATAAGGAGCACGTGCGTCGGGGAGACATCCACTATCTCATCCACGAAGCTCTCCGGCACCGTCTCGCACTCGATAAGGTGCACGCGCGGCGAGACGGCGCCCCTCAACCCCTCGACGACCCTCACCCCTGCGTGGTCGTCCCGGCGGATGGGATTCCCTATCCCGGCCACAACCACCGTTCCCGCCCCGGCGAGCCATTCCCTGAGCGCGCCCTCCAGTTCTTTCCCTTCGTCCATCCGCATCCCCTACCATCGGACCGGAGGGCGAAGGGCCCTCCCGGTCAACGGCCCAGCTGGCATAGCAGCCCTTTGCGATGGTCGTACACCTTCACGTCCAGGGGCATCTGCCCCACGGCGAAGTGCGTGGCGCAGCCGAAGCAGGGGTCATAGGCGCGGAAGGCCATCTCCACCTTGTTCAGCACCCGTTCGTCGACCTTCCCGCCGTGGATCAGCCCTTTGGCGGCATCCCGGACGCTCATGCAGATGGACGGGTAGTTGTTGGTGGTCGCCACGATCATGTTGACACGCTCGACCAGCGCGTCGCTGTTGAGCTGATAGTCATGCACCAGGGTGCCCCGGGCCGCTTCAACGATTCCGACCCCGCGCCCAGGCTCCCCGGGCATATTCCGCACGTCCGGGGAGGTGATCTCCGGATCGCTGGCGAGCTCAACCGCCCTCTCGGCCGCGTACAGCAGCTCGATGAGCCTCGCCCAATGGAAGGCAAGAGTGCTGTGCACCGGCCTACCTAAAAGGGAGAACAGCTCCTGGTACTCCTTGTTTGCCAGAGGAGTGGCCATCCCCTCCGCGGCGTTCAACCGGCCGAGCGGGCCGACCCTGTAGGCGCCGTTGTCCTTCCCGTCGGTGAAGCCCTTCCACCCCACCTTCCTGAGGAAGGGGAACTTGGAGTAGGTCCATTCCTCCGACCGCTCCTCGATGTGCTCCTTATAGTCCTGAGCATCGAACTTGGCGAACTCCGAGCCGGCCGGGTCCACGACCCTGACCTTCCCATCGCAGAAGCTCACCCTGTTCCGGGCGTCCACCATCCCCATGTAGTAGGTCCTCTGGGTGAACATGTCGCTGCGGATGAGGTCCATGTACCCGGGGTTGCCGAGCACCAGCTCATGGAACGTAGCGAGGGAGAACTGGGCGAAGCCCACGAGGGACCTGGCCATGTCCAGTATGGCCCTGCGCCCCTCCTCGTCCAGCGGTTTGCTCACCCCCCCTGGAAGCCCGCTGACGGGGTGCGTGGCCTTCCCCCCGATGATCTCCGTGATCCGCTGCCCGTACGCCCGATGCCGGATGACGTCCTTGGCCACGTCCATCCCAGCCTTCTCGATCACGCCCAGGATGTTCCTCTTCTCCGGGGGCGCGTCCAGCCCCACGATGAAGTCCGGCCCGCCGAGGTAGTAGAAGTGCAGGATGTGGTCGTAGCAGATGTACCCCATGTACTGGAGCTCGCGCAGCTTCCTCGCCGCAGGCGGGGGTTCGACATTGAAGCACGCGTCCAACGTCTTGACGGCCGCCAGGTGATGGGCGACCGGGCAGACGCCGCAGATGCGCGTCGTCAGGATGGGCATCAGCTCCGCCGGCCGGCCCACGCAGAACGCCTCGAACCCCCTGAGTTCGGGGATCTTCAGGTAGGCGTTCTCCACCTCTCCCTCGTCGTTGAGGAAGATGGATATGCTGCCATGCCCCTCCAGCCGGGTGATCGGGTCTATGTTGATCTCCTTCATCGCTTCATCACCTTCCTCTTGAGGATCGACGCGGGCAGGCTGTACATGTAGAAGAGGCCGACCGGGTCCTTGATCTGGGCCATGAGTTCCATGACCTCCTCCTCCGTGTACGTGCCCGGCTCCTTGTCCAGGTGGAGGATGGATGCCAGGGCGGTCAGCATGCCCGTCCCCATGTCCGGCCGGTTCGGGGCGGGCCCTCCGCAGCCGGTGCAGGGCATGTCCACCTTCAGGCACTGCGCCCCGCACCCTCCCCGGGTGGCCATGCCCATGCAGACTATCCCCTGCTCCATAAGGCAGCGCTCCGGGGCGGGCACGACCTCGTGCACCCGATGGATGGCCGTGATCCGCTTGTCCTCCCGCTTGCGCGGGCATTCCGCGCACACGGCGGTGAGGGGGGCGAGCACGGACCCCCGCGGGGGCAGTGTCCCCTGCAGGATGGCATCGATCGCCCGCTTGATCAGCTCCACCGGCGGAGGGCATCCAGGAAGATAATAGTCCACCGCCACGGTCTGGTCCAGCGTCTTGACGGTGTCGTAGAGGACCGGGAGGCGGAGCGTGCCCTCCCTCACCTCGGCCTCGGGCCTGGGGACGGCCGAGCCATTGTGCCTTCCCCCGCTGACCTCCAGGTACACGTGGTCCAGGAGCTCGTCCGCGGACCATAGGTTCGCGAGGCCGGGGACGGAGCCCTGGTTGGCGCAGGCCCCGAATGCGACCAGGATCTTCGACTTCGCCCGCAGGACCTTCGCCATGTGCTCCTGCTCGCTGTTCCGCACGGAGCCGTTGAAGAAGGTCACGTCCACGTACCCGTCCGGGAACGCCTCGACGTCCTTATACTTGATGTCCATGGCCACCGGCCAGAACACGATGTCCGCGTGCTCCGCCAGCTCCAGGACCTTCTCGTTCGTGTCCAGGACCGCTATCTCGCAGCCGCCGCAGCTGGCGGCCCAATAGAACGCCACCTTCAGCTTCTCTATGTACGGTCCCCCCTTGGTCCGGTCGTTAGGTATTCATGGATGGCCCTGGCGGTCCTCTTCCCGGCGCCCATGGCGCTGATGACCGTGGCCGCCCCCGTGGCCACGTCCCCGCCGGCGAAGACCCCCTCCAGGTTCGTCCGGCCGTCCTCGTCCACGATGATCGTCCCGTTCCGGGGATTGGTCCTGAGCCCCTCGGTCGTCCTCTGGATGATGGGATTGGGCGTCTGCCCTATCGCCACGATCACGGTGTCCGTCTCCATCTCGAAGTCCGAGCAGGCGATGGGCCTCACCCCCGTCCTCCCCCGCTCGTCCGGTTCGGTGAGCTCCATGCAGGTGCAGCGCATCGCCCGCACCCACCCTTTCTCGTCCCCGTAGAACTCCGCCGGGGCGTTGAGGAAGTTGCAGGTCAGCCCCTCCTCCTCCGCGTTCTCGATCTCCTCGCGCCGGGCGGGCAGCTCGTTCCTTGAGCGCCGGTAGTTCAGGCACACCTTCGCCCCCAGCCGCATGGAGATGCGCGCGCAGTCCATGGCCACGTTCCCCCCGCCGATCACCACCACATGCTTGCCTATGCGAAGGGGCGTGTCGGTCTCCGGAAAGCGATAGGCCTTCATCAGGTTGGCCCTGATCAGGAACTCGTTGGCCGAATAGATCCCTCCGAGATTCTCTCCCGGGCACCCCGTCCATTGGGGCAGGCCCGCCCCGCTCGCTATGTATACCGCATCATACCCCTGCTCCAGCAGCTCGGGGATGGTGGCGATGCGCCCTATGACGTTCCCGAGGCGGAGGTCTACGCCAAGGCTCTGGACGTACTCCACCTCCCTCTGCACGATCTCCTTCGGCAGCCGGAACTCCGGAATGCCGTACATGAGAACCCCCCCGGCCACGTGAAGGGCCTCGAACAGCGTGACCCCATGGCCCAGCCGGGCGAGGTCGGAGGCGGCGGTAAGCCCGGAGGGCCCGGCCCCGATGATGGCCACCCTCCTGCCCGTGGCCGCGGGGCGTTCCGGCACACGCACGCCATGCTCCCGCTCCCAGTCCGCCAGGAAGCGCTCCAGGCGACCGATGTTGACCGGGTCGCCCCTCTTGCCCCGGACGCAGTTCATCTGGCATTGCTGCTCCTGCGGGCACACCCGGCCGCACACCGCGGGGAGGGCGTTCTTGGACTTGATGAGGGCTATCCCCTCCTCATACCTCCCCTGGACGATGCAGTCGATGAACTGGGGGATGGGCACCTCCACCGGGCACCCCTTCTGGCACTGCGGGCTCTTGCACTTGAGGCAGCGCCGGGCCTCCGCCACCGCCATCTCCTCGGTGTACCCGAGGGCGACCTCCTTGAAGTTCTTGACCCGCTCCTCGGGGTCCTGGCGCGGCATGGGGACGTCCTCGTCCAATGCCCTGTCGTTCCTCCGCCGGGAGGGCTCATCTCCGGCCACAGGCGCACCCTCCCTTGTGCTCCCAGAGCATGGAGCTGAGGCGTTCCTCGGGCAGCATGCTGCGCTGCCGCTTGATCAGCTCGTCGAAGTTGGTCCTATGGCCGTCGAACTCGGGCCCGTCCACGCATCCGAAGAGCATCCTGTCCCCGACGGTCACCCGGCACGCCCCGCACATGCCCATGCCGTCGATCATGATCGGGGTCAGGGAGACGATGGTGGGGACGGCGAACGGGCGGGTGAGTTCGCAGACCCTCTTCATCATGACCACCGGGCCGATCACGGTGCAACGGTCGATCCGGTCCTTGGCAAGAAGGTCGGTCAGGAAGTCCAGTCCCCTCTCCCCCACGGTCCCGTCGTCTGAGGCGATGAGCACCCGGTCGCTGACGCGCTCGGCCTCCTCCCTCTTGAACAGGAACTCCGCGCTGCGGCAGGCGAGGATGGTGATGACCTCGTTCCCCGCCTCCTTCAGCGCCCTGGCCTGCAGCAGGGCGGGGGCGATCATGATGCCCCCGCCGATGCACAGCACCCTGCCGTACCTCCGGACCTCGGAAGGGTTGCCAAGGGGGCCGGTGACGTTGAACAGCCCCTCCCCCTCCTGGAGCGTTCCGAGCTCCTTCGTGGTCCTCCCGACCTCGTGGAAGGCGAACGAGACCGTGCCCGCCTCCTGGTCGTAGGCGCAGAGGCTGAGGGGCACCCTTTCCCCTCCCTCCTTCGGTACCACGATCAGGAACTGCCCCGGCCTTGCCTTGGCGGCGATGTCGGGGGCCTCCACGGTGAACAAGGTGTGCTTGTACGCCAGACGCTCCTTTGCCACTATCCGGTACATTCAGTCCCCCTCCCTGCGGCATGCCCCGCCGCGGGGCATGGCCGAGACCCGGGCGTAGAAGGCGTCGAACGCCTGGGCGAACTCCCCCTTGCATCGGGGGGATAGCTCATGCAGCTCGAAGCGCTCCGAAAGCCCCAGCCTCTTGAGGGCGATCAGGAGCACCTCGAGCTGCCTCTCCGCGGCGTCCCTGCCGTTCTTCAGCTTGCAGTCCTCGGGTGCGCACACTACCCCCATCACCCCATCGAACCCGCTCTGGAGGGCGGTGAGCACGTGCACGGGGTCCAGCCCCTTGAAGCAGGGGACCTCCAGTAGCATGGCGTTCCTTCCCCCCAGCACCCCCTCAGGGTCGTCCAGCGCGGTGAACTCTGACCACTGGCAGCTGAACACCAGGACCGATGGCCGTCCGGTCTTGCGCATCCGCTCCGCCGCCTCCTCGTAAGAGCGCAACACGGAATAGAACTCGTACCCCTTCACCTGGATGGCGTTGTGCGGGCAGACAACCTGGCACGCCCCGCACCCCACGCACTTCCCCGGATCGATGCGGGGGGACGAGATCGCCCCGGCCTCGATGGCCCCGTACGGGCAGACGAAGACGCATTTGTCGCAGCCGACGCACTCGTGGCCGGTCCACACCGCCTTCCTCGAGTACTTGACGACCTGCACCGCGTCCTCCGGGTACCCGAGCTGCCGCAGCACCGCCTTGCTGAGGAGCAGCCTCCTGGTCTCGATCCGGGTGCCCTCCTTCATGCGGCAGAAGCCGTCCTGGCATTGGATCGACACGATGTTCCTGATCCCGGAGGCCAGGGCATTGAAGATGAGGTCCGTGGGCACCCGCCCCGCGCACGGGACGCGCATGGGGACGTACCCCTTGACGTCCAGGCCATGGTCCGCCAGGATATCCTCCACCTCGCCGCTGCTGGGGGAATTGCCCCGGCACATCATGACCAGCGTCTCCGCCCCGGGACAGGCGGCCCGCACGTGCTCCAGGAGGCCGGCGTGGTCGTAGTAGGCCATCTCGATGGCCGAGACCGGGCAGGCGCTATAGCATATCCCGCATACCTGGCACTTCTGGATGTCGATCTCGATCCGCCCGTCGTCCGGGCGCTGGCGGATCGCCTCGAACGGACAGGTGGAGTAGCAGACCTTGCACCGGCTGCAAAGGTCCTGGTTCACCTTCACGGCGGCTATGCAGTTGTCATTCATCGATGGTCCCCCAGCGGTCCCGTTCCCTGCGCTCTCCTGTGCTCAGGGCATGCCCCGATCGGAGGGCCGTTCATGGACGGAGGGGCATTCAGGACCTTGATGGCCCATGCCATCGGTCTCTTCTAACGCATAATGGCCTTATTATTTAATGCATATGCCCGATCGTTCGTACCCGCCCAGTTCCCCCAGGCCGAAGGGCAGGTTCTTCTTCAATGGGCGGACATCTGCGCACGGTCCTTGGGAAACATCGGCAATGAGGCCGGTCCCAACCCTGTTCTTCGGGCATTCAACACAGATATATAAGAAAAGTGCAATCGCCCACCGTCGCCAAGCGATGGCTTGCCACAGGAACGCATCCGCTATGCTCACCAAGGAACTGATGGAGAGGATCGTGGCCAAGAACCCCGGGGAGAAGGAGTTCCACCAGGCCGTGCATGAGGTCTTCGAATCGCTGGAACCGGTGCTGAAGCAGCATCCCGAGTACCTTAAGGCCAAGATATTGGACAGGATAGTCGAGCCGGACCGACAGGTCATGTTCAGGGTCACATGGGTGGACGACAAAGGGGAGGTCCAGGTCAACCGCGGGTACAGGGTGCAGTTCAACAGCGCCATAGGCCCCTACAAGGGAGGGCTGCGGTTCCATCCATCGGTCAACCTGGGCATCCTGAAGTTCCTGGGGTTCGAGCAGGTGTTCAAGAACGCCCTCACCGGCCTGCCGATGGGCGGGGCCAAGGGCGGGGCCGACTTCGATCCCAAGGGCAAGAGCGATGCGGAGGTCATGCGCTTCTGCCAGAGCTTCATGAGCGAACTGTACCGCCACATCGGCCCTAACACGGACGTTCCCGCGGGGGACATAGGCGTCGGCGCCCGGGAGATCGGCTACCTCTTCGGGCAGTACAGGAGGTTGAACAACCGCTTCGAGGCCGTGCTCACCGGCAAGGGGATCAACTGGGGCGGGTCCCTGGTCCGCCCGGAGGCCACCGGCTACGGGTGCGCCTACTTCTGCGAGGAGATGCTAAGGACCAAGAAGCAGGATCTCAAGGGAAAGACGGTGGCCATCTCCGGCTCCGGCAACGTCGCCCAGTACGCCGTGCAGAAGGTCACCCAGCTGGGGGGCAAGGTCGTCACCATGTCCGATTCCGACGGCACCGTCTATGACCCCGATGGGATAGACGCCAAGAAGTGGGAGTTCGTGATGGACCTCAAGAACGTCAGGCGGGGACGGATAAGCGAGTACGCGCAGCGGTTCGGATGCGAGTACTGGCCCGGGGAAAGGGCGTGGAAGGCCAAGTGCGACATCGCCATGCCCTGCGCCACCCAGAACGAGCTGGAGAAGGACGACGCCAAGCGGCTGATCGACAATGGCGTGATCGCCGTATCCGAAGGGGCCAACATGCCGTGCACGCCGGAGGCGGTGGAGCTGTTCCTCGCCAACGGCGTGCTCTTCGCGCCGGGGAAGGCGGCCAACGCTGGAGGCGTGGCCACCTCCGGCCTGGAGATGTGCCAGAACCACATCGGCATCTCCTGGTCCGCCGAGGAGGTCGACCGGCAGCTGCATCAGATAATGGTGAACATCCACAGGAACGTGGCGGACTCCGCCAAGAAGTACGGAAGCCCGGGCAACTATGTGGTCGGCGCCAATATCACCGGCTTTGTGAAGGTGGCTTCCTCAATGCTCGACCAGGGCGTCCTCTGAGCCCTCCGGGCAAGGCGCCGGCCCCCGGCGTCCCGAGGCCCGGGCCGCTCAACCTTTTTATTCGCGGGGAACGCTCTTAATATCCAAAGTGAGGGGGTGTAGAGGCTGACCATCGCTGGGGGCCGGGACAGGAGGGGCGGGATCGCCCTATCCATTGCATGGAGGGCTGTGAACATGGTACAGCCCGTCCATACGCGGGAGGGCAGGGAGGCGGCGCCGAGGGCTGAAGGGGGACGAAGGGCCGAGCTTCCATTGGCGGCCTGGGAACGCTCCGATGCGCTGGTGGGGGCATGAGCCTCCGCGCCTTCGTGGCCGTGGACGTGCCCCCCTCCCAGGAGCTGGAGCGCGCGATCGAAGGGCTCAGGGGGTTCGGGCGGGCGCTCAAGCCGGTCCTCCCGGCCAACATCCACATCACCCTGAAGTTCCTGGGGGAGATCGATGAGGGCACCGTTCCAGGGATCGAGGCGGCCATGCGCAGGGCCGTGGAGGGCGTACGCCCCTTCGCGCTTCGGCTCGTCGGCGTAGGCGCGTTCCCGAGCACGCACAGCCCAAGGGTCATCTGGACAGGCATCGAGGGGGCGGAACCGTTGGCGAAGATGGCTGCCGCGCTGGAGGAGGGCTGCGAGCCCTTGGGCTTCCCAAGGGAGAGGAGGCCGTTCAGCCCCCATCTCACGCTTGCGCGGGTGAGGGAGGGGCAGAGGCCGGACCTGCGTGCGTTCCTGGAGATGTACAGGGGACGGGACCTCGGTTCGTTCCAGGTCGACAGGGTTAGGCTGAAAAGAAGTGTGCTGACGCCCTCCGGGCCGATCTACTCCGACTTGCTGGAGATCCCTCTTTAGCGCCCGATGCTCTCAAACAGGGAGAACTCGGTGGTCTTCAGCAGGTCCTGGGGCGGGTGCTCCTTGACGAAATCGATGCTGTAGTCGCCCGCGCGGAAGTCGGGGTTCCTGACCACCAGGCGGTGGTACGGGATCGTGGTCTTGATCCCGGTGACCGTGTAGCGGTCCAGGGCCTCCTGCGCCCTGCTCAGGACCTCGTTCCTGGTCTTCCCCGATATCACGAGCTTGGCGAGCAGGTTGTCGAACTCCGTAGGAACGACATAGCCTTCGTAGGCGTGGGAGTCCACGCGCACGTGGTCCCCGGCCGGTTCCACATACTTCTCGATCCTCCCCGGGGCGGGGAAGAAGTTGTTAAATGGGTTCTCCGCGTTGATCCTGAACTCCATGGCATGCCCCTTCGGCCTTACCTTGGACAGGACGTCCTCCACGGGAATATCGGAGCCGATCTTGAGCTGCAGCTCGACCAGGTCCAACCCGGTCACCTGCTCGGTGATGGGATGCTCGACCTGGATCCTGGTGTTGGCCTCGAGGAAGAACAGCTCCCCCTCGGCGGACATGAGGAACTCGAACGTCCCCAACGAGGTGTAGCCCGCGCGCTTGACCGCAGCCACGCACAGCTCGGACATCCTCTGCCTCAGCTCGGGGCCGACGGCGCAGGACGGCGTCTCCTCTATGATCTTCTGGTGGCGGCGCTGCACCGAGCATTCCCTCTCCCCCAGGCAGTAAGCGTTCCCGCGGGAGTCGCCGACGACCTGGAACTCGATGTGCCGCGCCCTCATCAACGCCCTCTCCAAGTATATGGTGGGGTTCTTGAAGGCCTTGTCCGCCTCGCTCTTGGCGGAGGTCAGGGCGTTCTCCATCTCCTCGTCGCTGTGGACCAGACGCATCCCGCGCCCTCCCCCTCCCCCCGACGCCTTCAGAAGGACGGGGTACCCGATCTTGTTGGCCTGCCTGATCGCCTCCTCCGGGGTCTCCAAAGGCTCCAAGGTGCCGGGCATGATGGGGACCCCGACCTTGGACATGAACTCCCTGGCGGACAGCTTTCCCCCCAGCAGCCTCATGGCCCTGTGGGACGGGCCTAGGAACGCTATCCCCTCCTCCTCGCACCGCTCGGAGAACTCCGGCTTCTCGGACAGGAAGCCGTACCCTGGATGGATGGCGTCCACCTTCATCCGGTTGGCCACATCGATGATCGCGTCGATGTCAAGATATCCGATGCTGTTGCCGTCGGTCCGGAGCTCGACGCTCTTGTCCGCCAGCGACACATGCTTGCAATGCTTGTCCGAGGGGGTGTATATGCCCACGGTGAGCACGCCCATCCTCTTGCAGGTGTTGATCACCCGAATGGCGATCTCCCCTCTGTTCGCTATCAGCACCTTCTTGAACATCTCGAGCCCTCAGGCGCATAGCCTCGCGCATGCGACTGCGTGGCAGGGAATGTACCTTCTTTTTATAATAATTTCGCCTCCCCAAACTTGATTTCTTTTTGATTTCGGATGGAATATTCGTTTTACGACAAGAATATAATCTATTCTTGCCAAAAATCGTTTTTATCCTTGCCGAATGCCCCTTCAAAGGTAGTCTCATTGTAAGGGAGAGGGCCTTGAAAGCCTGCGCCCTTTCTCATTTTGGAGATACAATGAGGTTCTCAAGGAAACGGATAAGTGGGGACAGGGAGGGCGGCATCGAAGGGCTTCCCCTTCAGCTGATGATAATGGTCATCATAGCCGGACTGGGCACGGCCGTCCTCGTGGGATGGATGGGCGGGCTGTCCGCGCCGCAGGCGATCTCATCGGTGGGCGCCAGCCCGTCCGAGGTCCTGCTGACGGACACGGACGGCGACGGCACCTTCGAGAACGAGAGCGTGACCATCACGATCGTGGTGCGGGACCAGAACGGGGATGCGGTCGAGGGCGCCTCCGTGGTGCTGGACGGATGCAACGTGCGCACCGCCGACGGGGCGCTCGTCTACGGGACGACCGGGACGGACGGCAAGGCGACGTTCACAGGGCTGACGGTCTCGTCCTCCGGCAACGGCATCGGCTTCATAACCGTGACCGCCGCCAAGGGAGGGATGGGCACGGACTCCTCGCTGCAGATCCCGGTCATCTCCAGGTGAGCCCTTGCGCCGGGACGAAAGGGGGATAGAGGGGCTGCCCCTGCGGCTGCTCATAGTGGCCCTTCTGATCTCCCTCACCCTGCCCGCGATGCTCTCTGTCCTTGACGGGACGACAGCGGGGATGGCCGAGAGGAAGGCGGCCGAGGTGGCCGAGGACATCGCCCGCACGGTCGAGGAGATGGCCGCGGCCGGCCCCGGGAACGTGCGCGTCGTCGATGTTCCGATGGACCTTCCTCCGAACGTCGTGCTCTACATCGGCGGGGGCAACGGCACCGCGGCAAGCGCCCGGATAGCTTGGAGCGCCGGCGGGAACGAGGGCGCCCGGTACCTCCGCGGGGTATGTGTGCTCTCCGGGGACAACGCGCCGGTGAGGCTCACCCCCGGCGACCGGATGCGCCTGGAGTGCCCCCCGGGGCAGTGGGGCGTGGTGACGGTGGCCAAGCTATGATGGAGTTCTTCCTTTCCAAGGTATGGGCCTTCCTGGTGGCGTTCGCCCTCCTGGGCGTGCTGCTGCAGGGCGTGCAGACGACCGCACATGCGGACAGGTCGGAGGCGCTGAGGGAACTGGCCGCCGACCTCGAGGAGCTGTTCGCGGACCTCGCCGCCGCCGGCCCCGGGCTCGAGAGGACGGTGCATCTCGAGGGCATGCTCCCCAGCACCGCGACGCTGTTTGTTCAGAAGGGGTACGCGGTGCTCTGCGACGAGGGGATGGAGGTACCGTTCAGCGCCCCCTTCGCTCAGCTTCTTATGGAGACCGCCTCGGGGGCGTTGGAGGAGGCCGAGGTCTTAACCTTCGGCCCCTCCGATTCATTCCTGGTCATCAACGAGGACCGGGGAACGACCATCGTCGCGCTCAGCCCATGAACCTTTCCGCGATGTACCCCACGGCCTCGACGAACTGGCGCATCTCCTCCTCGGTGTTGTAAAGGTACAACGAGGCGCGGGCGCACCCCTCCATGCCCCGGGCGGCGAAGTAGGGATGGACGCAATGCATGCCCGAGCGGATGAGGACGGAGGCGATCTCGTCCAGGATCATCGCCACGTCGTGCGGGAGCATGCCCCTCAGATTGAAGGAGAGGATCCCGCCCCTCCGGCGGGGATCGGAGGGACCTAGGATGCTCAGTCCTTCGATGGCCGACAGGCCCTCGGTGGCAAGGGCGTTCAGCCGATGCTCGTGCTCTACGATCTCCTCCATCCCGACCTCCCTGAGGTAGCGGACCGCCGCTCCGCTGCCGATGATGCCGGCGAAGTTCTGAAGCCCAGCCTCGAACCTCTCCGGGACCGGAAGCAGCTCCGCTGAATCGTAGGAGGTGATCGCCACCGCCCCTCCGCCGGTGACCAGGGGCTCTATCCCCTCTAGGACCTCCCTCTTTCCATACAATGCCCCCATCCCCGACGGCCCGAGCATCTTGTGCATGGACCAGGCGTACAGGTCGACGTCCGTCCTGTCCAGGGCCAGGGGGCTGTGCGGGGCGGTCTGGCAGCCGTCGGCCATGACCAGCGCCCCCCGGTCATGCGCCAGCTCCACCACGGCCTCCAGGGGGATGGTGCTGCCGTCCACGTTGTTGGTGTGGACCACGCTCACCAGCCGGGCGCCCTTCTCCAGCTCCTCCTTCAGGGGCTCCAGGTCCCCCTGCTCCAGCGCCGAGAAGGGGACGATGCCCCGGCGGATGCCCTTCTCCCTCGCCAGGAGCACCCAGGGCACATGGTTGCTGTTGTGCTCCATGTCCGTGGTGATCACCCTCTCCCCCTTCCTGAGGCGCAGCCCCTTGGCCACTGTGTTCAGGGACTCCGTGGCGCTCTTGGTGAAGACGACGCACTCGGGGTCCCTCGCCCCGACGAAGGCGGCGATCTCCTCCCTCGCCCTGTCCATGCGGACCGACACCTCGGTGGCCAGGCGGTGGACGCTCCGGCCGCCGCAGGCCGGGAAGGCGCAGTAGTACTCGTCCATGGCCTCGATGACCTGGCGGGGGCGCAGGCTCTGACAGGCGCTGTCCAGATAGATCGGTGGGCTGGCCTGCTGGTACAACGGGAAGTCCTTCCGGACCCGGTTCACGTCCATTCCAGTCGGGGCTGGGAACGGATTGGATCCTATTAACGCCTTTGTGTAAAAAAAGGAGGTCAGAAGGACAGTACGTGGTCGATGTACCCCTCCACCTCTTTCATAAGCTTCTCGGAGACCTTTCCTCCGCCAAAGGCCATCCGGTAGTCCATGAAGTGCCTTATAGCCTTCCTCTTCGCTTCCTTCTTATTGCCTGGATGCTCCATCAGGTACTCCTGGACAGTTCGGGTCAGCATAGCCTTGCCGTCCTCGGTTAACATGGTTTGAACCCCCATTCGATACTATGTCCGAACGACGGTTTAAGGTTTGCGAAATCGTTTTCGGAATGGGTAGGAAAACGAAAGGCCAACGGGGCGTGCGGGCATCAGGCCTTCGGGCAAGAGGACCGACGAGGTCCGAGAGGCTCGTAGGACCAGAGCGGACCTGATGACGGCTTTGACGGCGGCCACGCCCTCCGAGAGGCGCGTAGCCACGGCATCCCGGTGGCGGGGCGGAGCGAGATTAATATCCCCGGACGGCATGCGCTGAGCGATGACATCCCTGAAGGTGGTCCTGGCCGGGGTGGAGATGGAGAACCCCACCATGCTGGCCTCGGGCATAATGGGCGAGACCGGGGGCTCCCTGCTGGCCATGGCCAAGGGCGGCGCGGGGGCCTTGGTCACCAAGTCGATAGGCAGCGTTCCGCGCGAGGGGCACAAGAACCCCACCCTCGTTGAGCTCGAGTTCGGCTACATCAACGCCATGGGGCTGCCCAACCCGGGGATCGAGGCGTTCAGGGATGAGATGTTCGAGGCCGGGAAGGCCGGCGTCCCGATCGTAGGCAGCGTGTTCGGCGCCTCCGCGGAGGAGTTCGCCTCCCTGGCGAGGAGGATGCAGGAGTACGGGGCGGAGGCCGTGGAGCTGAACCTGAGCTGCCCGCATGCCAAGGGGTACGGCATGGAGGTCGGGACGGACCCAGACGTCGTCGCCAACATAATCAGGGAGGTCAAGGAAGCGGTGGTGGTCCCGGTCTTCGCCAAGCTGACCCCCAACACCCACAGGCTGATAGACGTGGCCAAGGCCGCGGAGGAGGCCGGGGCGGACGCCATAGTGGCGATCAACACCCTGAGGGCGATGAAGATCGACGTGGACGCCAGGCGGCCGATGCTCTCGAACCGTTACGGCGGGCTGTCCGGCCCGGCCGTGAGGGGCGTGGGGGTAAGGTGCGTCTACGAGCTGTTCGAGGCGCTCAAGGTCCCGGTCATCGGCGTCGGGGGCATCGAGGACTGGCGCTCGGCCCTGGAATACATGATGGCGGGGGCGGCGGCGGTCCAGATAGGCAGCGGCGTCGGCAGGATGGGCCCGCAGGTCTTCGGGGACATCTGCTCCGGGATATCCGCCTACATGGCGCGGAACGGGTTCCAGGACATATCCCAATTGGTGGGGGTGGCCCATGATTGACGTCCGGGCGGCCTCCCAGGCCATGGTGGCCATAGCCTCCAGGAACGAGGAGGCCAAGGACGTCGTGACCCTCAGGTTCGATTGGGACGTGCCTGCCACTCCGGGCCAGTTCGTAATGGTCTGGGTCCCCGGCGTCGACGAGGTCCCGATGTCCCTCTCCTATCTGGGCGCCCGGAAGGGCATCACGGTGAAGGGCGTGGGCGAGGCGACGAACGCCCTCACGGCGATGCAGGCCGGTGGGATGATAGGCGTGCGCGGCCCCTACGGGCGGGGTTACCGCATCCCGGAGGGAAAGGTCCTGGCGGTGGGAGGGGGCACCGGCATGGCGTCCCTCCTGCCGGCCGTGGAGGCTGTTCCATCGGCGGAGGTGCACACCGCCATCGGGGCCCGGACCGAGACGGAGCTGCTCTTCGAGGAGAGGGCGAAGAACGCGTCGGCGACCGTGCGGGTCTCGACCGACGACGGAAGCAGGGGGCTCCACGGGAACGCGGTGCAGCTGGCGAAGGCAATGATGGCCGAGACGAGGTATGACGTCGTCCTGGGCTGCGGTCCCGAAAGGATGCTCTACCACCTGCATCGGCTGTGCCTGGAGCAAGGGATCCCATGCCAGATGTCCCTGGAACGCTACATGAGGTGCGGCGCCGGGCTGTGCGGCTCCTGCGCCCTCGACGGCAGCCGCGTATGCCGGGAAGGCCCGGTGTTCACTGGCGAGGAGCTCAAGGGGATGAGGGAGTTCGGGAAACAGCGCCGGGACGAGTGCGGCCGAAGGGTCAGGTTATGAGCACTGGACGGATGACGGAGGCGACGATCTCCCTGAACTCGAGGTCGTTCACCCTGCCCTTCCTCTCCCCTATGTCCTTCACCCTTCCCAGTATCTCGGCGAGCTGCTCGTCCGTGGCGATCAGGCCGATGTCGTCCACCCTCTTCTTGATGTAGTTCAGGCCGGAATGCTTCCCCATCAGGATGTGCCGCTCGTTGCCGACCAGCCTCGGGTCGATGCTCTCGTACGTCAACGGGCACGCCAGCACCGCCGCCACATGGATCCCGGACTCGTGGGCGAAGGCGTTCCGCCCGACCAGGGGCTGGTTGACCGGCTTCGCCAGGCCGGAGAACGCCTCCACCATGTCCGAGAGTTCCTTCAGCTTGGTCGTGTCTATGCCCAGGTCCTTGCCGTACATGAACTTCATGGCCGCCACGAACTGCTCCAACGGGACGTTCCCGCACCGCTCGCCTATGCCGTTGACGGTCGTCGTCACGGCATCCGCCCCGGCCTTGACCCCGGCGATGGCGTTGGCCAGGGCGAGGCCGTAGTCGTTGTGGAGGTGAAGGGACACGGGCACCCTCACCACCTCCTTGGCCCGGGCGACCAGGAACGCGATCGCCTCGGGGGACGCGCAGCCGAGGGTATCCGTCACCCCCACGCGGTCCGCCCCCGCGGCCTCGGCGACCATGTACACGCTCAACAGGTAGTCCAGGTCCGTCCGGGTCGTGTCCTCGGCGCTCAGGCTCACCTTGACCCCGCGGTCCTTGGCGTACTCCACGCCGTTGATTATTTTGTCCAGCACGTATCTGCGGTCCTTCTTGAACTTGTGCTTGATGTGGAGGTCGGAGGTCCCTATGAACAGCAGGACCATGTCCACGCCAGCGTCCACCGAGGCGTCGATGTCCTCCTTGGTTATCCTGGAGAGCACCAGGATCTTCGCGTCCAGCCCCTCGTCGCAGATGGCCCTCACGGACGCCCTCTCCCTCTCGGAGACGGCGGGGAACCCCGCCTCGATCTCGGGGACGCCCATCTCGTCGAGCTTGCGGGCGATGGCCACCTTCTGCTCCAGGTTGAAAGTGACCCCCGGGGTCTGCTCCCCGTCGCGCAGCGTGGAATCATAGATGATGACGTCCCCCACCTCGAGCTTGGGGTTGAAAGGGCTAAGGGCCACCTCGTTCATGGTTGTTGCATTCGATAGAAGGTTCAAAATTGTTTCCATGGGCCGCCCCCGGCATTCGGCCGGTAGCTATTTCAATGGGCTGACGGTTGCGAGCGGCATGACGGAAGGGGAGAGGCGGAACCCCAACTTCATCGAGGTCAGCCACGGGCGGCTCCGGGTGAACGTGCCCCTCTCCGCGTACGAAGGGACCACCTATCACATCAAGCCTGAAGAGGCTGAGAAATTGAAGAGGATACTGGCCTCCCGCTATCCCTGGCTGACCCCGAACGCGCTCAAGGTATTCATAGAGGAAGCGGAGCAGGCGATGCGCGAGCGCATCCAGTCGCAGCTGGGGGAGATGGAGAGGGCCAGGCACGCCCTGCAGGCTGGGAGCTACGAGCGGGCGAAGCGGATGGCCGAGGATTATCTCGAGGACAGGCCGGACGACCCTGACGCATGGTACGTGCTCGGGGAGGCCCTCTGCAGGCTGGGCGACACGGAGGCCGGGTTCGCCGCCCTCAGGAAGGCGCGCGCCCTGAGCGGGAAGGGCTGAGCGTCAGGGGAAGAGCGCCTGCAGCGCCTGCACCACGTCCATCATGGTCGCGCCCCACGGCACGGAGGCCACGCTGCCCTCGATGACGCACCCCTCCTTCACCTTGCAGCATTTGACGATGGTCGGGACGCCGTCCCTTGGAGCAAGGTTCTGCGGGCAGATGTCCAGGAATTCGATGGGACGGCGGTAGATGTGCTGGAAGATGCGGCGGGAGAGGTCGCAGCCGATGAGCGTCGATTCAACGTCGATCGTCGGGGTCTCATCCAGGTAGAACATCCTCTTTTCCGAACTCAGGCCGGAAGCCCGGCACGGGAATATCACACCAGGCGTCCTGACCATCCGCTCCTTCTCCATGATGTCGACGTCCATGTACGAGGGGATGATCGGCCTCTCGACCAGACCGGAGGAGAGCGCCCTCTCCACCAGTACCGAGAGCTTGGACGGGGACGGAGGGACGACATCGAGAACGCGGAGGTCCAGCAGGCGCTCGGCCTTCAGGAAGGAGACGTGGGAGAACATGCCGGAGACAACAACGGTCCTGCCCCCGTTCTCCCTGACCAGTCTGGCCAGCTGCGACATGTTGAGGACGTCTATCCCCTCGTCATGGATGAAGACGGTGTCCTCCGGGAGGGATAGGATCTCCAGATCGATGATCGGCCGGAAGAGGTCCTTGCCTCCCCGCTTGATCACCCGCACCGTTGCCGTGTCCTCACCGTTCCTCAGGACCATGAAGTCCGTGCGGGTGTAGGCGACCTTGCCCTGGAAGCTGGAGAGTATGTTCTCCCGCGTCAGGGGGAAGTCCACGTGGCGCAGGGAGACGTCCTTGCAGTGGTCGGGGAGGTTCGGCATGCGCGTTTCTATGGTCTGTGCCTATTTAATCAAATTGCCTTCATCTCCCCAGCCGCATCCAGGCGCGATCGAAGAGCGTTCTTCAGTAAAGGCATGGCATAATGGAACGGACCGATTAATTATATAATAGGTGACCATTATAAAAATCACATTTTAATAACAATGGTCGCCTACTCATACTTCAATGGCTAGGGGCGCGTATCGGATCGAGATCAACTACTCTAAGAATGGCAGGCCAAGGTACTTTTTGGTCAAGGACATCGTCGTGAAAGGAAAGAAAAGGAAGGTTCTGAAATATATCAAGACAGGCGATGCCCCGTCTCCCGATGAGCTTGACAGGTTCAAGCGCGAACATGCGTATCAGCTTGAATTGAAGGCAGCCAGGAAGAAGGCGGAGCTTAGCGCGGAGCACTACAGTACGGGTTTTCTAAGCAAGGATATCATCGTTCAGCTCGAAGAGCTGCGGTTCATCTATCTTCGGTTCGAAGAGCTATTGACCGTCAATGAGGCCGAGATCTATGAGCGCGACTTCGAGGTGCGTTATGTTTCTGGAACGACAGGATACGAGGGCAATACGCTCTCATTGGAACAGACAAAGGACCTATTGGTGTCCGGAATCCTTCCCAGGGATAAGGCATCGAGGGAGATCTATGAGGTGGATAACTTCAAGAGGGTCATCCGTTACCGCAACACATATAGGAAAAAGGTCAGCCTGGACTTTATCCGGAACCTGCACGCGCTTATAATGGATAATATCGACAACGAATCGGCCGGAACATTCCGGAGGACCGATGACGTGATCATCGGGGGCTGCTCAATGGACCTGACCCCGGCGGCTGTGATAGAGGATGAGCTGGCTCAGGCGATAGAAAAGTACTATTCCGATCTGAAGGAAGGTAGGCATCCCTTTGAATCCGCCATCATGTTCCATTATACGTTCGAAACGATTCACCCTTTCACGGACGGCAATGGCCGGGTGGGAAGGGAGATCCTGAACTATATGCTCAAGAAGGAAAGGTTTCCCAAGCTGTTGTTCCTGGGGAGGGATAGAGACAGGTACATTTCCGCATTAAGGATGGGAAATGAGGAGCGCTACGGAGACATGGTCTCGTCGATGGCCGAGCTTATCCTTTCCCAAAGGATGGAAATATTGAGAAGGAACCTCGAGAAGGTGATCGAGCCTCCAAAAAAGTCCGGACAGATGAGGCTGACGGATTTCTAAAGACGTTAGGAAGGGATAACCCATCTCCCGATCATCTGACCATTATGGCCACCCCATTCACCAGAGAGCACATCCAGGCAGAAGGAAAACCTAATTATACGGGGTACAGAATCAGCCATCAAGGCTGGGATGACAGAGCGGCCATGTGGCGGACTGCAGTCCACCAAGGCGGTTATCCGTACACCCGTGTTCGAATCACGGTCCCAGCTCCATTCACTCCTTCTTCTCGCAAAGGCGCTTCACCTCCGCGTTCATGTTGCCCAGCCCCGCCTGGAGGTCGCGAGCGGTCGCCCTTGAGAAAAAGGACAGGAGGCCGCGGAGGGCGATGTGCTGCGTAAGGATGCACTTGGCGTCCTCCAGCCCCTCGACGAGGAACGAATGGTCCATGGAAAGCAGCCCCTTCCGGACGGTCCCTTTGAACAGGGCCTCCTTCCCATTCTCGACCTTGACCGCCCTGGACCTGAGCCTGATCTCCTTCTTGCTGGGGGTTGATATGACCACCTCGAAGGTGCTCCCCTCCTTGAGTTCCCCCTTCATCTGGACGATGAAGGGATTCCAAGTGGGATAGGACGGGAAGTCGATCACCCTTTCCCAGACCTTCGATGCCGGCGCATTGACCATGACCGAGCCCTTGATCTCCTTCATGGGATAGCGTACCGCCTTCGGGCTGATATAATGCTTAATATTAATTTAATAATTGAATAATATACCGCTCGACGGCCTTTCGGATAGGGGCAGCAGGCCATCGCCCTCCCCAATGGGCCGGTCCCGTCATCCGTCTGCGGGCGTCGCCGTCCTCTTTGGAAGGAACGCGTGCCCGAAGCACGAAGGGTGAACAGGAGCGCATATATGCGGCTTTCATAGGACGGTATTAGGGACGATGGGACCGATGCCCTTCGCGAACTCGATCCCCCGGCCCTCTTCCAGTGGCATCACCTGAGGGAAAACCTTTTTCAAGTGAGGGGACAGGTTCCGTCCGTGGCCAAGCTCAAGTTCATCAGGGGGACGCCGAGGGCGCTGTACCGGTCAGCTCTGGCCGATTTCGTGGACGCCTTCAGGGCCGCCCCCCTGGACACCGCCCTGGTGGTCCCCCGCCCCGGCATGGCCATGGAGGTCCGCGCCACCGTGCTGAGGGGGATGGTCGTTCCCACCTTCTGCGTCACCGATCTGGACGACCTCGTCCGTTACCTGTTCGACCAGAACGAGAAGGGGCTGCGACAGGTGGGCGGATGGGCGGCGAAAAGGGTCATCCGCCAGGTGCTGCTGGGGAACGAGGCGCGCTTTCAGCCCCTCGTCCGGGACGGAGAGGTTTCCGAGGAAACGCTGGACGGCCTCTACACCCTGGCCGCGACGCTTCGGGACTTCCACGCCGACCTGGGCCGCTTCCGCGAGGACGGAGGCGTTGGGATCGACGTCCCCCTCTTCCTCAGGCTGTACCTGGAGAGGATGGCCTCCCTCGGCCTCGTTGACCCAATGGGGGGACGGGGGACCGTGGCCGGAAGGCTGCAGGAATGGTACCGCGCGGCGCCGCTCTTCAGGAGGCTGGTGGTCATAGGCCCCTTCGAGCCCACCCCCTCCCAGGCCTCCCTGCTCCGGGCGTTGGTGGGGGTATGCGATGATGTCATCTACCATCACCCGTTCGTCCCCGGGCACGGGAAGGTGTTCGTGCAGGGGACCGTGGACCTGGGAAGGGAGATGGAGGTCCTCGACCTCCCACCCGACGAAAGGGACATGAGGAGGCTGGCGCTCATCAGGCCCTGGGGGGAGGGCAGGGTGGACCTGGGCGCCGAGTGCGCCGAGGGGCGCTTCCTCGATCCCCTGGCCGAGGCCAGGCAAGTGGCGCAGCGGATCGCCACGCTGCTGGAGCAGGGAGTGGACCCCAACTCCATCGCCATCTACCTCCCGGAGAGGAGGGAGGCCCTCCCGCTCGTGCGCGACGTGCTCTCCGACTTCGAAATCCCCTTCCGGACTGACCTGGGCGCCCCATTGTCCACCTCGCCCGCGGTGCAGGCCGCGCTCTCGGTCCTGGACGCGGTCGACCAGGCCTATTCCCCCGGCTCGATCAGACGCCTGCTCTCCAGCCCCTATCTCCGATGGCCGAGGGAGGGCGAGCGCCTATGGCACATGGATGTGGACCGCCTCGCCCGGATGGCGGGGGTCCGTTCGGGAAGGAAGGCATGGAGCGCCGGGCTGGAGCGGCTCATGGCCGAGCTGCAGGCGCAGGCGGAGGACCCCGAGGTCCCCGAGGCGAGGAGGGCGATCGCCCTGAGGGACAGGGAGAGGGCGGCGGCGGTGCTGCCGGCCCTCGAGGCGCTGCTCGACGAGCTCGGGGGATTGGAGGGGAGCAAGGGCATCGCGGGGCACGTGGCGGCGTTCCGGGACGCGCTGGAGCGCCTCGGGGCCGTCGAGGCCGTCGGCAGGCATGCCCGCGGCGAGGGGAACGAGGCCAGGGCCTTCCAGGGGCTGCTCCGGACGCTGGCGGCGCTCGAGGCGGAGGGCAGGGTGGACGAGGGGGCCATCCCCCCGCAGGGCTTCCTGGCCGAGCTGAGAAGGCAGCTCGCCGGGGCAACGTACCAGCCCGAGGGAACGAACGACCTGGGGGTGATGGTCGGCGGCTACAGGTCCCTGGAGGGACACGAATTCGAGCACAGCTTCCTGGCGTTCACGGTCGAGGGGGACATGCCCAAGCTTGGGGTCAGGCATCCGTTCATCACCTCCCAGCAGGCCCGGGCCATCGGGCTGCTGGGCGAGGAGGACATCCTGCGGCAGGAGCGGTACTACTTTCTGGGCGCCTTCATGGGCGGCGCCTCCGTCCTTATCTCCCACCCCTTCTACCAGGAGGGGAAGAGGGCGCTGCCCTCCCCCTTCCTGCAGGACCTCGAGAGGAAATGCACGGTCGCCCCGATGGAGGAGGTGCCGATCACCCGCTCCCGGCGCTGCGCCCAGATGGCGCTCGGAACGATGCTGGCGGGCGGCAGCGCCCCCGCCCCGGAGCTCTGGTCGGACAGGGTGGCGCTCCCCCCGGCGGAGCTGTGCGCGCGGCTGAACGTGGAGCGGGGCAGGCAAGGCGAGTACCGCTCGCCGCACGACGGCGTCCTCTCCGACCCGGAGGTGCTTGAGATGATTATCGGAAACCTGGGGGCGAAGGTGTTCTCGCCGAGCATGCTGGAGGCCTATCGCAAATGCCCGATGCACTATCTCCTCAGATACGTTCTCTACCTCGCCCCCCTGGAGGAGGACCTGGAGGCCATGCGCCTGGGAACCGCCGCCCACGAGGTCCTCTGCCGGTTCTACAGGCGAAGGGCGGAGCGGGGACTCGGGATGCCCTCCCCCGACGAGGGGCTGACGGCGGTGAAGCGGGAGATCAGGGAGATTGGCAGGGAGGTGGCCGCCCGGTTCAAGGGCGAAGGGGCGGACAGCGAGGCAAGGTACCGTGCGCTCATCGGGGACGAGGGGTACGACGGCACCCTCGGCACGTTCGTGGACCGGCAGGCGACGGCCGACCTGCCGAGGTGGAGGCCCGAATACCTCGAGTACAGCTTCGGCTCCAGGGTGGCGGGGGACAGGTACGATCCCCGTTCCACCGAGCGGCCGGCCGTCATCCCGCTGACGGAGGGGGCCGGGGACGTCCTGCTGCTGAGGGGCAAGGTGGACCGGGTGGATGTGGACGGGAACGCCATGCTCGTCATCGACTACAAGACGGGCAAGGCTCCCTCCTACAAGAGCCTGGAGAAAGGGTACAGCATGCAGCTGCAGCTGTACCTGCTCGCCTGCGCCCAGCTCCTGGGCATGGAGCCCGCCGGGGGCGCGTACTATCAGCTGAAGGACGACGGGTTCGGCATGCAGCTGAGGGTCGCCGACCCCCGCTACAGGGAGGCGCTCGGAGGGACCCCCACCCCCTATGCCACAGGGCTGCGGAAGGACCTCGAGCGCGCCCTGAGCAACGCCAGGGAGGCGCTGGAGGGGATGGCGGCGGGCGCGTTCCACCCGGTCGATTCCCTCGAGCAGGAGCGGTGCCCCCGCTCCTGCCCCTACTCCCGCGTCTGCCGCAAGGACGACATGCGTGTGCTGGCGATGACCCTTGCCAGGGGGAAGGGGCTGTGACGCCCGGCCGCTCGGTTTGCGTGAACGCCTCGGCCGGCTCGGGGAAGACCACTCGGCTCGTGGAGCAGTACTTCGAGCACATCGAAGGGGGAGCGCCGATAGGCGCCGTGCTCGCCCTCGCCTTCAACGACGAGGCCGCGGCGAACATGCGCAGGCGGATAAGGGAGAGGACGATGGCGCGGGGGGACGAGCGAACCTTCGACCAGCTGCACTGGGCCCAGGTGATGACCTTCCACTCCTTCTGCGCCCAGGTGCTTAAGGAGTTCCACCTTCAGGCCGGGGTGCCTTCCAACTTCACGGTCATCGAGGACATGGACCTCGCCGTGCTGATGGACCAGGCCTGGGAGGAGCTGATGGTCACCCCCGACCCCGCCCTGCGCAGGGACATCGTCGACGCCTGCACGGCGATCGGGGACCGGCGGCTGCGCCAGACCATCGCGTTCCTGTACGAGCGGAGGGCGAGGGCGGCGGAGGCCCTGGCGGCGATGGAGGACCGCGAGGCGTTCCTCGAGGGCTACAGGCGAACGTGCCAGGACCGTCTGCGCGAGGTCCTCGGGAGGTTCGACGACCCCGCCTTCACCGGGGCGGTGGGAACGCTCCTGCGCCTTGCGGACAGGTACGCCAAGGAGGGCGGGGGCAGGGCGGCCTCCTACCTGCATAAGGCGAGGCCGCTGCTCCTGGCCTGCGGGGACGGGGACCAGCGGACGAGGCTGGCCGCCCTGCGGGGGTTGCTGGAGGTGAAGGGGGCGAAGAACATGGGCGACAAGGGGATGGGGAAGGACAAGGACGCCCTCGGCGCCGCCTATGCCACCCTGCGGGCCTTCCTGGAGGCGGAGGAAGAGGAGCTGCTCTACCTCCCGTTCGACCTCGATCCCGATCATCAGGAGGCGGCCGTCGGGCATCTCACGGCCCTCAGGGCCATCTTCCTGGCGTATGCGGCCTTGATGGACCGCAGGAAGGCGGAGGGGAATGCCCTTGACTTCAACGACCTGCTGCTCCGGGCGCAGTGGCTGCTTTCCCCCGACCGGCCGGACGATCAGGTGCTGGACGTCCTCAGGGAACGGTACAGGTACGTGCTGGTGGACGAGTACCAGGACACCGACCTGCCGCAGGACCGCATCGTGCGCGCGCTCCTCGGTGAGGAGAAGGGCAAGCTCTTCGTGGTCGGGGACGGGAAGCAGTCCATCTACCTTTTCCGCGGGGCGGACGTGAGCATCTTCAAGGACATGCGGCGCTTCGTGCGGACGGAGCTGCAGGGGGCAGAGGAGGAGCAGGAGAACAACTTCCGCTCCTGCCCCGAGGTGGTGGCCTTCGTCAACCGGCTGTTCGGCCGCATCATGGACAGGGAGGAGGCGGACTGGGAGTTCAAGTACGCCGAGGTGCGTGCGTACCGTACGCTAGACCGGGGGTCGGTGACCGTTGTCCAGGTGGCGAAGGGGGACGCGGACGCCAAGCTGGCCATGGCCAGGGCGGTGGCCGACCAGATCGAGCGGCTGGTGGCGGGGGACGGCAGGGCCGTGCACCCCGGCGAGGAGGGGCCCAGGCCCCCAAGGTATGGGGACGTCGCCGTGCTCCTCCGCGGGAGGACGAACCTCCGCTACTACGAGGGTGTGCTCGCCGAGCGGGGCATCCCCTACGCGGTGGAGAAGGGCATAGGGCTGTTCCAGAGGCAGGAGGTGATGGACATCGGGAACGCGCTCGCCTTCCTTGGCAACCAGGCGGACGACGTGGCCCTGTACGGCGTATTGAGGTCCCCCTACTTCGGCCTCTCGGACGAGACGCTGTGCCGCGTGGTCGCCGCCTCCTCCGGCCAGCTCTTCTCCCGCCTGCGGAAATTCGCCGATGAGGGGCCGGACGAGGAGGTCAGAAGGGCGTACGCGGTCCTGAGCGGGCTGCTGAGACGGTGCCGGACCGTGCCCGTGAGCGAGGTGCTGAGCGCCCTGCTGCAGGAGACGGGCGTGCTGGGCGTGTACGCCGGCCTGCCGAACGGCAGGCAGATGATAGCGAACGTGGAGCAGCTCCTGGGAACGGTCCGGAGGAAGGAGCAGGAGGGGCCGTTCACCCTGTACGACCTGATAGACTGGCTGAACGCGAGCATGGCGAACTCGGACAAAGAGGGGCAGGCCCAGCTGGAGGCGGTGGGGGACGCGGTGCGCATCATGACCGTGCACGCCTCGAAGGGGCTGGAGTTCCCGGTGGTCCTAGTTCCGGAGGCGGAGGCGGCGCCCCGGGAGGAGAGGGACCCGGCCGCCCTGACGCCCGCGGGGCTGTTCGCGGAGGTGCCGACCCCGGACCTCTCCACGACGTATCCTCCGGCGCCCCTGCGCCCCGCCCTGCGGGAGCTGAAGGCAAGGATGGAGGCGGAGAGCCTGCGGCTGTTCTACGTCGCTGCGACGAGGGCGAGGGACCATCTGGTGGTCCTCGGAGGGAGAAAGAAGGAAGGCGCCTGGGAGCCGATCGACAAGGACAGGCGGGACTGGTTCGCGCTCACGCTGAACGGGCTGGGCATAGCGGACGCCGAGGCGGGGACGATACCATTGGACGAGGACGGCCGGTATGCCCTGTCGCTCGAGACGTTCGAGGCCGCCGGAGGAGGCCTTTCCCTCGAGCCAGTCCGCCCGTGCGTGGTGCCGGAGGGGCTGGAACGGACGCCCGCGGCCCGCGTCCGCCCGGAGCCGAGGGTGGAATTGGTGCTCCCCTCGGCCCTCGACGAGAGGACGGAGGGGAGGCTGAAGGGGGGCGAGGGCTCGGAGTTGAAGCGGCTGCTTACCTCCAGGGGGATGGACGCCGCCGAGTACGGCACCCTGGTGCACGAGGCGCTGCGCGGGAAGGAGGCGGGGGCGCTGCTGCGCTTCAGCCGCGCCTCCCTCTCCCCCGAGGAGACGGAATGGGCGGCGAGGGAGCTGCAGGGGATCGTAGCGAGGTTCATGGCCTCCGAGCCGATGGCGTCCCGCGCCGAGGGCGGCAAGGACCTGACCGAGCTGCCCTTCGAGCTGAGGGAGGGGGACAGGCTCTACAGGGGAACGATCGACCGGCTGGTGCGATTGAGGGACGGCACGTGGGCGCTGATCGACTACAAGACCGTGGGCCTCAGGGAGCCGGCGGCGGTCGTGGAGGCGTTCAGGGGGCAGATGGAGGTCTATATGAAGGCGGCCCAAGGGCTCGTCGGCGAACGGGTGCGTGCGTTCCTCTATCTGACGGAGGCCGGGACGGTGGTCGAGCTGTGAAGGGCGGGAGGCGAGGACCGGCCTCCCATCACGCTTCCATAGGACCGTCTTCCAGCTGTCAGGAAGGCCGCCAGGGACGGACAAACAACCTGGTCCAAGGGGGCCTGGCGCTCCCCGCACGTTCCACGTAAACAAAAGGGTTCGGCGCTAATGGGGGATGTCCGAAGAGGCCCAAGGAAGTCCCCCGTTTCCTTCTGGTCCACGATGCGCAGGGATAGCACCCTCCATCGATGATGGAGTTGAGCGGAACGAAGCTGTGATCGAAAGCGAACTCGATGTTCGGCCGATGCTTAAAAAGGGCGAGCATCACCGACGGGGCGGGTTGCAACGAGCTATGCTCAGCGGTTCGGCGTACAGCGGCCATCATTGAGCGGGAGAGATGCTGCGGTCGATTGTCCCCCGAAGGCGCTCACACGGAAGGCGCATGGGAAGGCGTACTCCCATCCAGCGATCGGGGCTCGGGGGATCGATCAGAGCTGTGCAATGGTTTGCTAGGACCGATCAGACCATGGACGGTATACAGGGCATCGAGCGCGATGCCCTTGCTCTTGTGCCGTCCGATTATCTCGTTCAACCCCAATCGCTAGTACTAATCATCGACCATCAGGGCGGTGCCTATGGAAAACGATTTATTGTCATTCGGCGTAAGCTGACTCGTCCTCAGCTTTGTTTGTTTATTCACAATTCAGGCATAAGTTGAGGACCCTTTTAATTTCTACCAATTTCGCTGGACGCGGGAGCGTCCAGCATTAATGCAACAATCAAACTTCCCCAATTTTGATACGATCAAGCGTCAAAGTCGGGTATCAGAAGTGATGACCCCTCACGGAAATTATTAATCCAGACCGCATAATACTAAAGCTCATTGCATCCCCTAGTCGAGGTTTATATCGATGAAAGCGGTGATCTTGGGTTTTCTAGCCGCAGTTCCAGGTTTTTCATATTGGAAGCGATGATCTCTCCCAGCAAGGTTAACTTCGAGAGGATAGTTAAAAAGGCCAACGACAAATTGAAGATAGCTGGAAAGTGCAAGGCCGAGGTAAAGTTCAACAATAGCAATGATATCATCCGCCATTTCTATATTGATAAGTTCTGTGATACCGATTGCCAGGTTGTATGGTATGCCATTGAGAAGTCACAAGTTAATGCTGAACTAAAATTAAAAAAGGACAAACTGTACAATTTTTTATGTGGAAAGGTAATGAGCAGTGTGCTAGATTCTGTTCACACAAAAAGTTAAACGTGATAATTGATAAACGACCAGGGGGTCGTGCAGAGCGAAACGATTTCGATCGCTATATCACATATATCATAGATACTCAATATATGGGCATGTTCCCTCCGGAACTGAAGTTGAGCCATTTCGATTCGCGTAACAACGCGGGCCTCAGAGTAAATGATTTTGTCGCTGGATCCATCTTTCAACATCTCGAAAGATGTGATGATCAATATTACTTGAAAATTAAACACAAGGTTATCACGGGTAAGAAATTGTGGCATTGAAAAATGGAGCAGACCCCGGTCGGATTCTTGCTTCGTGTACCCTTCCGGTGCACATCTACCGACCGGGACTTACCTGCAAATTATATATAATTATCATAGCATATAAAACTTTAACCCTGACTGTGACACTTGACAGTGACAAAATTCACTAGTTTTGGAATTTGACACATGATCTTTGAGGTCCTGAACCTTATTGAAAACGCCCGTTCCCGGACGTTTTCGGTGAGGCTGATGACCTCATGGACCAACTGTCAACATCTAAAATCAGTGAAATTTCGCCCGGTCAACTGTCGAACTCAGGTTAAGTAAAATAATGAGGGCAGCCCCCTTCTGGCTGATCGTTGAGGGGCGATCGCCTCAAGAGGTCGGAGCCAGGGAGGTATCTGGGTCTAGGAGGCCTTGAAAAAAACATGAAAGGGCATTCTGCAGTCGTGCTGATGGCGCGGGAGGGATAGGATGTCCCCTTGGTCGAAGAGGACGCTGATCACCGAGGCGAGGGAAGCGGTCGAGGCCATCTGCCCCGTGATCATCTCCGCGAGCCGCTCCACCGACATCCCGGGATGCTACGCGGATTGGTTCGCCCACCGCTTCCTTGACAAGGGCTATCTGGTCTGGATGAATCCCTTCGATCGCCGGCCGACGTACGTGGCGTTCGACAAGGTCCGGGCGATCGTCTTCTGGACCAAGGACCCCGGTCCCATGCTTCCGTATCTGGATCGTTTGGACGAAAGGGGGGTGAACTACTACTTCCAATTCACCCTGAACGACTACGAGGACAAGGGGTACGAGCCGAACGTCCCGCCGTTGAGGGACCGCGTGAGGACCTTCCTAGAGCTATCGGAGCGCATCGGGAAGGGAAGGGTGGTCTGGAGGTTCGACCCCGTCGTCCTGGCCGAGGGGCTGGGCCCCAACTCCATCCTGGAACGAATGCAACGGATCGGAGACATGGTGCACGCGCACACCGAGCGCATGGTCATCAGCTTCGTGGACCTGCGGGCGTATAGGAGACTGGCGGCGCGGGCAGGGAAGGCGGGCATCAGGGAGCCGAGCAGGGAGGAGATGGAGCGCATCGCCTCAGGTCTGGCCGAGATGAACGAGGATTGGGGGCTGGAGCTCACGACCTGCGGGGAGGAGGTATCGCTGGCGAAGTACGGGGTTCGGAGGGGAAGGTGCATCGATGGCGACCTGTTGCTCTCCCTCTTCCCGGAGGATAAGGAATTGGCCAGATTCCTTGAGCGGCACAACCGGAAGGACAGGGGGCAGAGGGAGGCGTGCGGATGCATCGAGAGCAAGGACATCGGGGGGTACAACACATGCCCCCATCTCTGTGAGTATTGCTATGCCAATTCCTCAAGGGAACTGGTGATCAAGAACGTGGCCAGTCACGATCGCGAACGATATGGCGAAACGATCGCCGGGGCCGTCCCCGCGTTCAGCAACGAGAGATCAAGGCAGATCCGGCTTAGCGTTTAATGCCCATCACCCCAGGCCTGCCCGGTCCCGGGCGATCTGGCCTGGTTGTGCATGCTATGTCCCAATATGATCGGGGTCATTGCATGGGCCCGCGGGCATTTGATGCCCGGCAGCGTGGTGCCGTTGAGCCCATTGTAAGGGCCATAATCGAGGTGAGCAGCATTCGAGTGCTAGCATAGGGACCTACATTCGACGGCCCCCCGGAAAGCATTATGATGCCCAGCGGTCCTGAGGTTTCGATGGTAGAGGGAACGGCATGGGCTGAACGGGGATTGGGCACGGGAAGCCTAGGTGCCGGTCCGCTCGCGCCCCCATCGACACCCATGGCGCCGGAGGAGATGGCCGCATCGGATCCGCACATCTTCTGCAGCAGACAACATCACCGGAGGGCCTCGCCATGAAGGTCCTGTCCGTTCTCGACCTCAACACCATCGCAAAGCAGCTGATCGCGGAATGCGGGGAGCTGAACGACGTCTGGGTAGTTGGAGAGGTATCCAACCTCACCAAGCATAGCTCGGGCCATTACTACTTTACGCTCAAGGATTCGGCCAGCGAGGTCCGCTGCACGTTCTTCCAGACCGCCCGGGTGAGGTCCGAGGTGGAGTTGGAGGAGAACATGAGGATCATTGCCTTCGGTTCCATGGATGTGTACCTGAAGAAAGGGAGCTACAGCTTCAACGTCAAGAAGGTTCAGGCGCAGGGCTTGGGCGATCTGTACCTCGCATACGAGGCGCTGCGCAGGAAACTGGAGGCGGAGGGGCTGTTCGATCCGCAGAGGAAGAGGGCATTGCCGCGCTATCCGCGGCGGGTCGGGGTGGTCACCTCTCCCACCGGGGCGGCCATCCGCGACATATTGAACATATCCAAGCGGCGCTTTCCTGCCGACATATTGCTGGCCCCAGCGTTGGTGCAGGGAGAAGGGGCGGGGGAAAGCATAGTCAAAGGCATAGCGTTGCTCAACGAGGCCGAGGTGGACGTGATAATCGTCGGCCGGGGCGGGGGGTCCCTAGAGGACCTGTGGGCCTTCAACGAGGAGGTAGTGGCCAGGGCGATATACGCATCGAAGGCCCCCGTGGTCTCCGCGGTAGGCCATGAGACGGACTTTACCATAAGCGATTACGTGGCCGATGTGCGCGCCCCGACCCCCTCGGCCGCGGCCGAGCTTGTCCTTCCCGAGCGAAATGAAGAGGAAAAGAGCCTGTACCATCTTCTAGCCCTGGCCAGGGGCAACCTGCGGTCGGTGCTGGATAGGATGAGGCAGAGGATGGAACGCACCGACCGCATCCTTTCCAAGGGGAACATAGAGCATGGGATCAGGGACAGGCAGATGGAGCTTGACCATCTCTCCGACGAATTGGAAAGGCTGATGGAGCGGTACCTGTTGGACAGGCGCAACAAACTGGAATCCCTGCAGGCGTCGTTGGAGATCCTCAGTCCCATTAACGTGCTCCAGCGCGGTTATTGCCTGGTGCAGGGGCCGGATGGGGGCCTGATCACGTCTACGGCAATGGTCTCCCCCGGGGATCGCATTAGGGTGACGGTGAAGGACGGAACGATCGAAGCGGAAGTCTCCAAGAAGGTGTGACATGGAAGGGAACGAACCGATGCAGATGGGCTATGAGGAGGCGATGAAGGAGCTGGAGGCCTTGGTGAAGAGGTTGGAGAAGGGAGACCTGGACCTCGAGGCAAGTCTTGCCCTTTACGAGAGGGCGGTGGCCCTGAAACGGCGTTGCCAGGCCATCCTGGACGAGAGCGAGCGCCGGGTGGAGGCGATCTTCGAGGAGGAAGGGCGGACCATCGTGAAGGACTTCGACTGAGGCCCGGTCCTCATCGCCCATAACAAGGGCAGTACGGTTCAGATGACAAGGTATAGGTAGGGAGAGGTATCCGACGCACCCGTATCCGTGTAGGTAAGGCTGTTAGTCTCAGGACGTCGTCAGTCCGTCGTCGATTCCGTTTGAGTTAGGGCACGGATTCGCTCCTGACACTTCTCTGACCATCTGTATGATCATCAACGGATTTCACAGGCGATCTCGCTTTAATATTTATAGGATCGGATTGCAAAATCATCGTGACCCGGTCAGTTGGGTTAATGTATTTTGAAACAAGGCCGTAGAAGCAAATGATTAGATATTCATTATTATATATATTTAATACATTTCAGAAACACCGTTATTAGCTCGGAAAAAAACCTGAACTGGATATGCCATCATATCCCCGCGGGCCCGTACTTACGTTCTAGCCGATGGAGGTTTTTAGCAGAGTTTAAAGGACTATTACGATCCTGGGGTTTCAGGCTTTATCCAATTCCTCGCACGTACGGCCTTCCTCATTCGCAGCGTAGCATTTACGGGTAGTTTTCCAGTTGCTGTGCCGCAATTGAGGGCTTACGTGATAAGGTGGTCTGTGCTGAATGAAATCCAAGGCTCTGACGATACCCGATGTTCCAACATAAATTCTGACGATCAATGAATTTGTATTCAGTCTTATTTATATTCATACAATATTAAGAAAATTATTTCTAGAATGCTCTTAGTTTTGAATATCAAGGACGAATAACATAATAGCTGAAGGTTATTCATCCACATTTCAGGAGGAATGAAAACGAAAGGGGTCATTGAGGTCTGCAAACCGCGAGAGGACATAATCAAAGGGGTCGTTTCAGACGAGGTATATGCAGCGCATCTGGGTCAGGTGAGGGATGGGAGGGCTCCCAGCGTATATTCCGACCCTAATACTTACTTCCGTAACACCTATCCAACCGATGGTTTGAAGACCACGATAAGAGAGGTATTCTCCCGCCTTTCCGGTTCCGAAAAGAGCGGTTCCCCTCTAATCAAATTGGAAACATCATTAGGTGGAGGCAAGACCCACACCCTGATCGCTTTGTACCATCTTGCCAAGCAGGGTTCAAGATGTCCTGGTGCTGAGAGGTTCATCGGGGACATGAGGTTCGATCCGGTAAACGTCTCGGTCACCATAGGAACCGAGATGGGTGTAAAGCAGACAGAGAGCGGACCGAGGACGCTATGGGGGCATATAGCCAAGAACCTATTTGGTGATAATGGATATCAAAAGGTTTTGGAAGAGGACCGGGGGATGTTCGCTCCCGATGAACTCACCCTTCGCAACCTTTTCGGGGATGAGCGCTGCCTGATATTGATCGATGAGCTGGCGCTGTACTTGGCGAAAGCGGTTACCGTTGATGTCAAGGGCAGCAATCTGGCCAAGCAAACGATAGTATTCTTACAGACCCTTTCCGAAGTAGCGTCCTCCTGCAGGAATGTCGTCGTGGTCCTTACCAGCCTAAGCAAGGACTCGGTGTTCAGGGAGGAATCCGAGGAGATACTCAGATATCTGGACAGCGACATCAAGAAGGAGAAGGCCAAGGACGCCATCGGCGATGCCGAGAAGATCGTGTCCCGCATGGTCATGACCTTGACCCCCACCAAAGGCGAGGAGTTCTCAGCGGTGGTGCGCCATCGCCTCTTTGAATCGGTGGATATGGACGAAGCAGAGACGGTCATCAAGGCATACATGAGCGAGCTTTCCAGCGAAGGTAATGTCGACTATCTTCCCCAGCATGCTCGGGGAAAGAAGTACCTCGAAGACCTGCGGTCCGCGTATCCTTTTCATCCCGAGCTTATCAATATCCTTCGGACGAAGACGAGCTCGGTGGTCAACTTCAACAAGACCCGCGGGGTGCTCAGATTGCTGAGCAAGGTCGTGCGTAATATCTGGAAAGAGCAGAGGAACGTTCTTCTCATCCATCCTTACGAGATCGACTTCCGCAAGCAGGAGTTCGTGGAGGAGATCGTCTCCCGATTGGACAAGGGCGAGTACCAGTCAGCGTTGGCCGCCGACATATCCAACCTGAGGGAACCACCGAGGTCAGCGAGGGTGGACGAACAGTTCTCCGAGCCCTTGGGGACCATGATCAGCAATGTGATCTTCCTCAACAGCATCACCGGTGCGGTGGGATCGGACATCGAGCACGGAGTGAAGGAGGTGGACATATACCTCTCCCTGGCCCGCCCCGGGTTCGACCTGAAAAAGGCCAAGGACGCCCTTGGGCTGCTGGAAGATAATTGTTTCTACATGGTCCGACAGGGCTCTAAGTTCGCTTACCAGACCGAGCCGAATCTCATAAAGCTGATAGAGGACGCCAAAGACACCGTGGAGAGGACAAGGGCCAGGGAAGAGGTACGAGATAGGATCAAGATCCTCTATTCAGGCAAGAAGTACTTCCAACCCATCTTCTTTCCGAACGAGCCAGTCAAAGTCCCCGACGATACCGAGAAGACCAAGCTTTGCGTCATGGACTTCGATGAATGCTCTATCAAGAGCAAGAGCCCAAAGGTGCCGTCCGATGTGCGTTCGATCTATGAGCAGGCCGGCTCGCAAAGGGTTCCACGCATCTACTCCAACAATCTCCTGTTCCTGGTGGCAGACGAGGGGCAGAAGGCTTTGATGGAGGCCAGGTCCATAGAGTACCTTGCACTCAGCCAATTGGTGAAGGACATCGAGGAAGGGCATTCATATCTCGCTTCTATGTCCCCCCAACAGAAGGACCGTCTGAAGAAGAGGAAACAGGAGGCAGAACTCTTCATCAAGGTGGCCATCGTGGTCTGTTATCGCCACATTGTACTGCCATCCGTGCAATCCACCCTTGAATCGCAGGGAGGGAAAGCTCTGCGCATCCTCTCGATGCGTATTTCGGACACCGAAGCGAAGGACAACCTAAACAACAACATGGGTCAGGACCAGGTCCTCGTAGACTTCCTACGGGACAATAAGGTGGCCATGACCAGTGATGACAATATCTCTCCAGAGTACATACTTTCCCAGCTCTGGGAGAGACGGAAGGAATCGATGACCACCGACGACTTCCGCAAGATGTTCTTCAAGAACCCGGTCTGCGGCCTGATCTTGACCGAAGACCTGATCAGGAAGTCATTGAAGGAGGGGGTGAAGAATGGAGACTGGGTGGTCATCGTGGGAAAGGAGATATTCGATAAAAAGAACTATAGCGCGTTCACCGCCCCCTTCGATTCAACCTCAACGATCATCCTGGCGGGAACTGATACTTTCAAGGAACAGACGAGGGAGTTCTATTGTGCTTCCTGCGGTGCTAGGAGGCCTTGCAAGGAACACGAAAGCGAAGGCGGGATATCCCTCCCCGATCAGCCTATGGAACCGAAATGCCCGAGATGCGGGAAGAGGGTCAAGGAATGTATATGCTCCTCTAAAAGGACATTAAGCTTCAAACGTTTAAAGATCGAGAGAATTCAGGAAGACCTAAAGCTCAAGATCATCGACGGTGACATCAAAAGGTTCGAATGGATACGGATCAGGGCGACGAACCGCAACTCCTTGATCAAATTGATCAACGCACTACCCCAGTTCGGAAAGGTGGACATGGAATTCCATCTGCATTTCGTGATCAATCAGAGACCATCGGGCGGTAATCTGCTGGAACTGAGATATGAGGGGAACAGGGACGGCTTCAACAGCCTTCGGCAGATAATGACCAACTATGAATCGAAGACCGATTTCTCCTCGCACGACCTATCCATAACGATACGGTTCACCAACGGAATCGAATCGGAGATGCTTGTAAGGTTGTTAAAGGACAATATCGCAATATACACCGGCGAAGAACTATACGATCTGGAAGCGGAATCGATGGAGTGAGCAAGATGCGCGCTCACAGCTATGAACTAAGGGTCAAGCTCGAGGGCGAGGATATGCTCCTGGAGCTGTACGAAATGCCTCCGCTCGGTCAGCAGGACAAGGGTCGTAAAGGGACCAAGGTCTCCCATGTAAAGGAATCACAGCTTCCAATGGTTCAAGGGGCGATAGCAAGGGCTCTAAAGAACAACAAGCAGACATACAGCGATGTCAAGCGCACCAGAAGGCTTCCCTTCAAGCTCAACGAGGAGGACGGGGTGCGGATGGAACTGATCTTCAAGGCGGTTTCCAGTGTGAAAAAGAGGTCGAAGATGGAGGACATCGTCCTCGGCATCGAAAACATGCCTCGCGAGGAGGCGTTCTACTGGCATGCCAAGGTCACCAAGGGGAGCGAGACGTCCACCTCGAACGGATTGAAGGCCCTGAGGGTGTTGCTAGGAGGGGATTGAGATGGAAGGGCAGGAGATCAGGAGGGACAAGTACGGTCGGCCAAAGGTCTTCCTCGAGGAACAATGTCCAATTGAAGAATTATCTATTGAATCTCAAAGGGAGAGGGGGGCATCAAGCGCACTTCCACCTCTATATTTCCTCCACGTCTGGTGGGCAAGGAGACCTCTTACGGTAAGCAGAGCGGCTGTATTGGGCTCACTATTGCCTGGTGATTTTAATAAAGAGGAATTTTTGGAAATAATTGGTATTCCACGCGATAAGGACCCTATTGCAGCGAGGAAGAAAATCGATGAAGTTCGATCGGGTGTCAGAAAGGAAAGGGTTGTCGATCCATATGGTTATCAAAGAGCTTTTACGCATAATCCAACACAGAAGCAACTAGTTAATATTCACGATTCAACGTCTCGTATTTGGGGACATGGGAATATTAAGGTTCTAGACGCATTCGCTGGCGGAGGCAGTATCCCTTTCGAGTCCGTTAGGTTAGGATTTGATACCATCGCCAATGAACTGAATCCGGTGGCATCGATAATCCAAAAAGCTACGATAGAATATCCGTTGAAATTCGGACCTTCTTTAGTGCAAGACATAGAAAAAATAGGGGCTGAGATTGAATCAGAATTGACCCAGGAGTTCGCAGAAATATTTCCAAGAAAACAAGGTGAAGAGGATCTTTGCTTCATTTGGATCCGCACGGTCCAATGCCCCAAATGCGGCCTTCATATCCCATTAGCCCCGAATTGGTGGCTGAACACCGCCGAGGAATTGGGATATCAACTTCAACTGCCGGAGAGGATGGAAGACGGTCATTGCTCATTCAAGATCGTCAAGGCGTCAAGCTCCTTCGATCCAGAGGTAGGAACGATCAAGCGCGGCATAGCCACATGCCCGAACCCTGCCTGCAACAACGTCATCGAAGGAGGGACCATCAAAGAAGAGGCGCAGGCCGGAAGGATGGGACATCAGCTCGCAGCCATTGGCTACAAGATGAGAGGAAAGAGCGGGAGACACTTCCGAGAGGTCACGCAGATGGACCTTGACGGCGTGGTCAAGGCCGAGGAGATGCTCAAGAAGAGGTTTCCGGAGTGGGAGGCGAAGGGGCTGGTACCAAACGAGAATATTCCAGAGGGCAATAAAACAAGAGAGCCCCTGAATGTTGGAATATTAAAATGGTACCAGATGTTCAATCCCAGGCAATTGCTGGTGCATTTGACCACTCTGGAGAAGATCATCAATTTGCCATTGTCGGAGGTATCCGATCCAATTCGAAGGGAGGCGTTGAGGACATATCTTCAACTAAGTTTCGATAAGTGTCTATCATATAATTCCAATCAATCTAGGATGCACTCAACAAGACTTGTGATGATTAGTGCGTTCGAGAGACATGATTTTGCCTTTAAATGGAGTACAGCTGAAATCGATGGTGCTGGCAACCTGTTCAGATTCGGTTATAGTCAAATTGCCGATGCCTATGCAGGAATATCCAAGTTAATCAGTGGTTCGAAGAGCAATATCCAATTCTTGAATGGGGATGCCTCCGCACTGACATCGATTGCGGATGGAAGTGTGGACCTGATCGCCATCGATCCCCCCTATTACGACAATGTCATGTATTCAGAGTGTTCCGACTTTTTCTACGTCTGGATGAAGCGGGGCCTCGGCGATGTCTTTCCTGACCTGTTCTCCTCCGAGCTAACCGATAAGGACCTCGAGGCCGTGGCGAACGTTTCCCGGTTTAAAGGTTCAAGTACCAGCGCTAGCAAACTGGCGGCACGCGACTATGAGGCGAAGATGCTCGCCGCGTTCCAGGAGATGCACCGCGTGCTGAAGGATGAAGGCGTTCTGAACGTTATGTTCACCCATAAGAAGGTGGAGGCCTGGGACACGCTATCTCAAGCGTTGCTCGAGGCAGGATTTATGATAACCGCTGCCTGGCCTATCCACACCGAGAGCGAGCATTCGCTTCATCAGGCCAAGAAGAACGCTGCCGCATCGACCATTTTGCTCGTGTGCAGGAAAAGACCCGCTGAAGCTGAAACATCTTGGTGGGAGGACATACAGCCATCGTTGGATGAGGTTGTGAGAAGGAAGGCTGAGGAGTTCGCCTCCTCTGGATTGCGCGGTCAAGACACATTCATCGCCTGCTTCGGGCCCGCATTGCAAATCATATCCGAAAGCTGGCCGGTAAAGAAGAGAGATGGTTCCGTCATTAGACCGGACGAAGCATTGGACCGCGCCAGATATGTCGTCATCCAGTGGTTCATGGAGCGGATCGCCGAGGGCAGGGCGGAGGCACTGGACCCTGCCACCCGGTATTACATCATCGCCTGGTTCCTGTTCAAAGCCAGGGAGTTCCCGTTCGACGATGGCAGAAAGCTTGGGATTTCCCTGAACGTGGAGGTCGAGGACCTCATACGCAAGAAGATTTTGGGCAAGAAGGGCAACTACGTCAAATTCATGAAGCCCAAGGAGAGGATGAGCGCCAAGGGTCTGGACCCCTCGGCTAAATCATATGACAACGTGATCGATTACGTTCAGGCGGCCATGTGCGCCTACGAGGCCGGTCAGACCCCCGAACTGACGAGGTTCCATGTTCGGACGGGGGCCTTAGCCAAGCAGGGATACAAGGAGGCCATCGAATACTTGCTGGACGTTCTCCCGAGGACCAAGGAGGTAGTGGAGTACGACATCCTCGATAAGATGTGGGAATCGAACTATCGTGATTCGATAAAACGAAAGGCGCGCAACACCGACCCCACCGGTGAGAAGCAGTCCCATTTGGACCTGGAGTTCGATGATGAGGACCTGGAAGAGGAAGAGGAATGAGCTTTCGAGACCTGGACCTGAAGGTCCAGTACATCAGTGGTGTAGACAACCTGGTCAAGGATTTCTACCTTCCAGTCCTCGATCGATCGGTCCTTTACCAACGGAGGACCGGATACTTCAACAGCCGGGCCCTGGCCCTTGCCGCCCGGGGGCTGAGCGGTCTCATCAGCAACGGCGGGAAGATGCAGATGATCTGTTCCGTGGAACTCGATGCCGCGGACATGGAAGTCTACAGCGACCCGTCCAAGCATGCCAGGTGCATCGACGGGCAGGCCAAACTGGTAGCCAAGATGATGGAGGAACCCTACGACCAATTGGAGAAGGACCGTTTCTCCATTCTGGCGGAAATGCTCTCCAGGGGGCTTCTGGAGATCAAGGTGGCCGTCCCGGACGGCTCTGGTATCTTCCATGAGAAGGCAGGCATATTCAGGGACGGTCAGGGGGACCATGTTGCTTTCAACGGTAGTGGTAACGAAACCCCCGGGGGATGGCTGCACAACACCGAATCCTTCCACGTCTTCACCTCATGGGAGGACCAACGCCATGTGGCATCCGAACTCGGCATATTTGATAAGCTATGGAACGGGAAGATGCCCAAGGTTACTGTCTTTCCTCTGCCCAAGGCGGTTCAGGATTCCATCCTCCGGTACAAGCGTTATGACGATGGCGATTGGTGGACCGAATTGGACAGGCCCGAAGGGAACGAGCAGCGGGTCGTCATTCCTAACTGGGTTTGGACGCCAGAACTTGCGTATATATTCGAATCTCCCCGACTTTGGAACAGGTCCGACTTCGCGTTCGTCGAGACTGGGATTAAACCATTCAAACATCAGGAGTACGTGGCTAATACGGTCATGGCCTCATGGCCTCCTCGATGCATGCTCTGCGATGAGGTTGGCCTGGGAAAGACCATCGAGGCTGGGCTGATCCTCAAAGGGTTGCTGGCATCCGGCAAGCTCGACCGTGTTCTGATCCTAGCCCCTAAGAACATACTGAAGCAGTGGCAGCTGCAGATGCTCAGCAAGTTCAACATTACCGCTTGGATACTCGAAGGTAACTACGTGCTGGGGCCTCAGCCCGACCCCGATCTGCCGGTTCCCAAGGAACCGGTCGATATTATAAACCCGTTCCGCACCAAGCCAATCATGCTGGTCTCCAGCCAGCTTGTCCGCAGCGAAGCCCGTCTGGCCCAGGCCACACAGGTGGAGTACGACCTCATATTCCTAGACGAGGCCCATCACGCTCGTGCCAGCCGGGGCGTAGGGGAAAGAAGGGAAGCCAACCTCTTGTTGCAGGCCATGGAGTCATTGAAACTGCAGACCCAAGGCCTCATTTTCATGACCGCTACGCCCATACAGCTCTCCCGGGCCGATTTGTGGGACCTTTTGATGGTATTGGAGATCCCGGGAGAATGGCAGGACGAGGGTTCATTCGACAGGTTCTTCGAGGAGATCAACAAGAAGCATCCGGACTGGGACTTCCTTTTGGACATGATGAGGTCTTCGATAGACACCTACGGCATCGATAAGGGGAGCGTAACGTCCATCAGTGCCAAGTATCCCAAGGTGGACGTCTATCGCTTGGAGCAGCTCCTAAAGGATGGGAATGGAAATCAGGTCAGGGAGCTGAACGCTCAGGAGATCGAGGTTCTTAAGCTTCTACTCTACCGGCACACTCCCGCTTATAAGTTGATATTCAGGAACACCCGGGAGCTTCTGAAAGAGTATTACCGCCAAGGCAAATTCTCGGAAAGGATCGCTGATCGGGAACCGCTACCACCCATCACAATTTCCCTGGATGGCTGCGAGGATGATCCCCGCTCCGAGCTCGGGCTATATTCCAGGATAGACAAGTACGTCAGGGACTACTACGACCGCTACAATTCGGTCAGAAAGGGCCTGGGCTTCATAATGGAGGTCTATAGGAAAAGATTGACGTCCAGCTTCTATGCCATAACCAAATCGCTGGAGCGGAGGCGGGAAAAGCTCCATGGGGCGCTAAGGACTGGAGATCTACATGCATTAGTACCGGAAGAGGTCGAGGAGGAGGACGAAGCGGAATATGAGGAGGCGGAGGAGTTCGGAGACCTAAAACTAAACCAGGTTCGAGCGATCATAACGGCAGAGCTAGAATACCTGGATTCTTTCCTAAACGACCTTCGATCTCTACGTACGGACACCAAGACCGATGCGATGGACGAACTGCTGAGGAAGCTTCTTCGCTCTGGAACTCGCCAGGTCATAATGTTCAGTCAGTACATGGACACCGTCGAACACATCTTGGACTATCTGCGTCCCAAGTACGGGGATAAGCTGGGCTCCTATTCCGGTTCCGGTGGAAGGTATTGGGACGGGGAGAAATGGGCCACCTGTACCAAGCAGAAGATACAGGAGAAGTTCAGGAACGACGATGATCCCCTGTGCATCCTGGTATGCACGGATGCGGCCAGTGAAGGGTTGGACCTTCAGACATGCGACACTTTGATCAATTTCGACATCCCCTGGAACCCCATGAGGATAGAACAGCGCATTGGCCGGATAGACCGCATTGGCCAACGTTCTCCCAAGGTCTTCATTCACACTTACTTCTATAAGGACACGGTGGAAGAGGAGGTGTATCGCAGATGTCTGCTGCGCATCGACTTCTTCCGCACAACCTTGGGGAATGTCCAGCCTATATTGGCCCAGGCACAGAGGATGATCCGCCAGGGGGCTATGGCCAAGAACAGGGAGGAAAGCGCGAAGGTCATCGATGAAATGGATAAGGAAATGCAGAGAAGCATCGCGGAACTGGACGAAGAGATCCGCATCGATGACTTCCTGAACCATTACGAACCGTCATATCCATTCACAAAGGGAATGGCACCGATCTCCCAACAGCAACTGCGTTCATTCTTCGCTCCGGTCCTCGAGGGATTGGGATGGAGGTGTGAAAACAACATCTGGATCAAAGGTGATTCTCGAGTTACGTTCGATCCCAGCATTATAGATGATAAGGATTCCACGACCGAACTGCTGACCCCACTTTCCAACCTGACCTATCATATCGGTGTCCTTCCAGCCATGGTCGATGAGATCCCCATCGATAGCACAGGTCAATTGATCAAAGCGTCCGTCGATGGACAGACAGTGTTCATGGTCAAGGATACTAACGGTTTCCGATTGGTCAAGACATTGACGGACATCCGCGCATCAAATGGGCAATACCATCCCACAAAAGAAGCCTGCCTTAATGAGGTCCAATACATCCTAATGGAGAGAAAGAGGGAGAACTTGGACACCGCTCTCAAAATTTGGAACAACAGGTTGGAGGGCTGGAAGGTCAGAGCGAGGATGTACCTCAACAGCGTATTCGAGTGGAGGATGAACGAGATTGGGACCGGCATCGAATCGTTCGATGAAGATAGGATTTGGAAGGTCTGGAACGAATATCTCAAGGATGCGGAAAGGGAGCAAACAAAACTTTTGGCATCCATAATAGATTACGTACCTCCAATGGGGAAGATGCGTACCAAGAGGGGCAGAAAGCCGACTTCAAGTCCGCGTTCTTCTGAGAAGGAAGGGCGGATGCTCACCGAGCACAAGAACATAATCGAGAGGATTGAGCTCATGAACAATCAAAGATCGGAGCTTGGTCAATAGTTGAAAATGGTATGAGATGGTAATTCGTGGGATGAAGATTAAGCTTCTCTTCAACATTGTGTGGGTGTTGAGCACAAGAATTGTTTCGCATATTCTTTCTCAGCATTTTTCGCACCTCTAGAACAATCCAATGATGCGCTCTGGCCGCAGCTTGCGCTGCATGGCCATCGCCAGCGTCTCAGTGATCTCCCAGCACAGGCCACCGTGCATGCGGCCGTTGCACCAATCGATGAACTCCGCCAGGCTGGCGAACCGCCAGCGATGGCGGTCGTACTCCAGCCACAGTCGTTCCAGCTTCCCGTCGGTCTGCGAGTTGCTCCCCTGGCTTACCACATGCCGCACGCCGTTCGCTTCCAGGAGCGGCTGGAAACCCTTCTTGGAGACAGCGTTGCTAACGATCCTCCTCTCACCTTTCGGATGATTGGAGAAGAACTCCGATCCCCGGTCGGTGTTCACCTCGCAGATGAACGAATTGAACGATATTGACACCTCCATCGCCTGCCTCAGCGTGTCGATTGAATGTTTCATCGACAGCTCGGGATGCTCGCCCCTGGCAAGAGCTGTCCAGCTGGTGTCGTCCTGTTGCGGGATAATGTATGGATGCTATTCCGAGACCCTGCGCCAGTCGCCGTGTACGAGCAAGAGGAGCGCTCCTGTTTGTGGCAGCATCGACTCCGTTTCCTCTGCTTGCTCGGGCTGTTTAGCACGCGTCCGGTCTGCACAGGGTGCGGACGCATCTTGTGATGAGGTATCTGGACCTCATCGGAGCGCATGAACGAGGATGAAGAGATGCTGGGAGCCGAAACGGTATCGCTCCTAGTAGGAATCGCTGATTGCGCGTTCTACAATAGTGAAGGGAGGCGTCCTCGGACACCTCCACTTGGAGAGCCTGGAGAGATCATCTTCCTGACGATAATAGTGCATCAATTGCTGCACCCTTCTGACGCTGATGTCGTAAAGGACTGCCACCTGCCGGCAGCGCGTAATTCCTACGGAGATCTGCTGGCAGAGATAGCGGACCTTATTGTCGTTCCGTTTCGTCACGACGATAGAACTATCGCGGCGAAATAATTTCTGTGCTCTACAAGGAACGTAACCATCCCATCAAGCCATCGCCCTTATATCCCGTTCTCCCGTTACCTCCCGCGTGAGCGCACTTGACCGGCATGAGCATCCTCTCAGCGGTCGGCCGGACCCCCATGGTCCAGCTGAGGAATCTATCGGCGGGGCAACTGTTCGTTAAGGTGGAGGGGCGCAACCCCGGCGGCTCGGTCAAGGACCGCGTCGCCCTGCACATGATCGAGACGGCCGAGAGGCAAGGCCTCCTCGCCCCAGGAGGGAAGGTCATCGAGCCCACGTCCGGGAACACCGGCATCGGGCTGGCGATGGTCTGCGCGGCCAAGGGGTACGACCTCGTCCTCACTATGCCGGAGGACATGAGCGTCGAGCGCGTCAAGCTCCTCCGCTCGCTGGGCGCGGAGGTGGTCCTCACCCCGGCGGAGGAGGGGATGACCGGGGCCATCGCCCGGGCGAAGGCGCTCCAGGCCTCCGGGGGCCACTACATGCCGGACCAGTTCAACAACCCGGCGAACGTGGAGGCGCACTACCTCACCACCGGGCCGGAGGTCCTCGCGGACCTGCCGGACATCGGCGCCTTCGTGGCCGGCATCGGCTCCGGGGGGACGATCACCGGCGTCGGGCGCTTCCTGAAGGAGAGGAAGGACGTCCTGATCGTCGGCGTGGAGCCCGCCGGGTCCCCCGTGCTCTCCGGGGGAAGGCCGGGGAAGCACGCCATCCAGGGCATCGGCGCCGGCTTCGTGCCCTCCATCCTGGACCTCAAGGTGGTGGACCGCGTCGTCCCCGTCACGGACGAGGACGCCCTCCGGACCGCCCGCGCCCTCGCCCGCCGGGAGGGCATCATGGCCGGGATCTCGTCGGGCGCGGCCCTCTGGGCCGGGCTGAGGCTAAGCCAGGAACTCGAAGGGAAAAGGAAGATAGCGGTGCTGCTCCCGGACTCCTCGGAAAGGTATATGAGCACAGCGCTGTTTCAAGAGTAGGCCATGAGCTGGAAGGAGGACGTGCGGACGGTCCTGGAAAGGGACCCTGCCACCAGGTCGTTCCGGGAGGCCCTCTACTTCAGCCCGGGGCTTCACGCCATCCTGCTCCAGCGCGTCTCGCACCGGCAGTACCTCAAGGGCAACTTCGGCCTGGCGCGGGCGATCAACTACTTCGCCCGGTTCCTGACCGGGGCGGACATACACCCGGGGGCGACGATCGGCAAGGGCCTGTTCATCGACCACGCCGTCGGCGTGGTCATCGGGGAGACGACCATCATCGGCGACAACGTGTCCATATTCCAGGGCGTCACGCTGGGGGGCGTGAGCACCAGCAAGGGCAAGCGCCACCCGACCATCGGCGACAACGTGACGATCGGGGCGGGGGCGAAGGTGCTCGGCAACATCACGATCGGGGACAACGTCAAGATAGGCGCCGGCTCCGTGGTGATCAAGGACGTCCCGCCCAACTCCACGGTCGTCGGCGTCCCCGGCCGCGTCGTGCGGAGGGAGGGGGCGGCGGTCAAGGTGGACCTGCGCCACGACGAGCTGCCCGACCCCCTGCGGGACGCGATGATGCAGCTGAGCAACAGCATAGCGGAGCTTGACCACCGCCTTGAGCGGCTGGAAAGGCTTGTGGGACAGGAAAAGGAGGGAAAGGGATGACGCTGCAGATCTACAACACCATGGCCAAGGCCAAGCAGGAGTTCCGGCCGATCGAGGACAAAAAGGTCAAGATGTACGTCTGCGGCGTAACGGTCTACGATGACGTGCACATGGGGCACGCCCGCTTCATGGTGGTGTTCGACATGGTGGCCAGGTACCTCCGTTACCGCGGCTACGACGTCACGCTCGTCATCAACTTCACGGACGTGGACGACAAGATCATTGCCCGGGCGAACGAGGAGGGGACGGACCCCCTGGCCATCGCTCAAAGGTACATCGACGCGTACTTCCGGGACTCGGACGCGCTGCGGGTGAGGCGGGCGGACGCCTACCCCAGGGCGAGCGAAACGATCCCGGAGATCATAGCGATGGTCCAGGAGATCGTCGCCGCGGGCTTCGGGTACGTCGCCGCGGATGGCAGCGTCTACTTCGACGTCTCCAAGGCGCCGGAGTACGGGAAGCTGTCGGGGAACAGGCTGGAGGACATGCAGGCGGGGGCGCGGATCGAGGTCGACGCCGCCAAGCGCAATCCCATGGACTTCTGCCTGTGGAAGGCGGCGAAGCCGGGGGAGATCTCCTGGCCCTCGCCCTGGGGCCCCGGCCGCCCCGGATGGCACATCGAGTGCTCGGCCATGGTCCGCAAGCTGCTCGGGGAGACGATCGACATCCATGGCGGGGGCAACGACCTCATCTTCCCGCACCACGAGAACGAGATCCTGCAGTCCGAGGCGGTCACCAGGCGGCCGCTTGCGAACTACTGGATGCACAACGGGATGCTCCAGGTGGCGGACGCCAAGATGTCCAAGTCCCTGAGGAACTTCTTCTCGGTGAGGGACGTCCTGGCGCGCCATCCCCCGGAGGTGGTGCGCTTCTATCTCCTCAACACCCACTACCGCGGCCCGCTGGTCTACAGCGAGGCGGCGCTGGAGGAGGCGGCCGCGTCCCTGCGGCGCATCCACAACGCCTACGAGGCGCTCCGGACGCACACCCCCCGGGGCGGGTCCGACGCAACCGAGCTGGTCGCGAAGGTCAGGGAGGGCTTCCTCGCCGAGATGGACGACGACCTCAACTCCCGGGGCGCATTGGCGTACCTGTTCGAGCTCGCCCGGGAGGCGAACCGGGCGATGGACGCGGGGGAGCTGAGCGCCGAGGGCGTGTCGGCCATATTGGGGCTGATGCGGGAGATGGACGCCATCTTCGCCATCCTTCCCGAGGAGAACAGGGGCGAGGAGCGCCTGGACGAGGTCATGCGGCTGCTCATCGACATCCGCAGGGAGCTGAGGAAGCGCAAGATGTACGACCTCTCCGACATGCTCCGCGACCGGCTGCTCGAGGCGGGGATCAAGCTCGAGGACACGGCGGAAGGTGCGAAATGGAAGCTGCTCTGAGCCCGGTGGAGAGGAAGGCGGTCCTGATCTGCGGCGGGGCGGTCAAGGTGCCGAGGGACTTCCGCCCCCCGTTCCGGCTGAGCCGCTCCACCGCCGGCCCGGGGGCCGGCTCCGCCTCCCTCGTCCTGGCGTTCAACGGCATGCGCGTCAAGAAGGCGATCTCCCGGGAGGAGGGGGAGTTCGAGCTGCTCGGCGGTCCGGAGGGCTATTCCCTGCTCAGGAACGGCATGCCGTTCATAGACGAGCTCGAGCTAAAACCGGTGCTCTATCATGCGCCGGAGCAGGCGTTCTTCAACCTGGGGCAGGAGTGCGTGTTCGACTGCCTGTTCTGCACCTCTAGAAGGCTGGGGAAGGATTTCGCGAAGGACCTGGACCTGGACCGCATGGTGGCCATGGTCCTGGAGGCCGACCGCAAGGGCGAGCTTAAGGCGGTGGCGTTCACCTCCGCGGTCGTCGGTTCCGTGGAGCGGACGGTGGAGCGCATGGTGCGCGCGGTCGAAATGGTGCGCAGGGCGCTCCCGCGCGTCCCCATAGGCGTCGAGCCGTATGTGAGCGGGTTCGAGGACATCGACCGGCTGCACGAGGCGGGGGCGGACGAGCTCAAGCTGAACATCGAGTCCTACGACGCCCGGATCGTCCGGGCGGTGTGCCCGAAGCTCGAGCTGCCGAGGCAGCTGGAGCTCCTGAGGTACGGGGTCCAGGTGTTCGGCCGCGGAAAGGTCGCCTCGAACATCCTCATCGGGCTCGGGGAATCGGACACCAACGTCCTGGAGGGCGTGGCCGAGCTCGCGGGCATGGGCGTGGTGCCGAGCATCCGGGCGCTGAAGGTCAATCCCCTCAACCGCCCCGCCCTGGAGGCGGCGCTCGGGGAGCTGGAGCCGGTGACGCCGGAGCGGCTGCTGCGCCTGAACGTTGAGGCGAAGAAGATCCTCATGCACCACGGCCTGAGCACGATGACCTTCCGCACCATGTGCCATGAGTGCGGGTGCTGCGACCTCGTGCCCTTCAAGGACCTCTGAGGCTTTAGGCTCCCCTTTTCTAAGGGCGTATGGCGGAATTTAGGTCCTTAAGAAATCTATAAATATGAATGATTAGGTAGACCTAAATCATGGTCAGCGAGAACGTCGAGGAGTACCTCGAGTGCCTGTGGGAGCTGACGCAGGACGGGACGCCCGCGCGCACCTCGGACATCGCGAAGAGGATGGACGTATCCCCGGCAAGCGTGACCGAGATGATGCAGCGCCTGGACTCGCAGGGGTACATCTCCTATGAGCGGTACAAGGGGGCGACGCTGACCGAGAAGGGCCTCCGGATAGGGGAGGCGATCAAGCGCAAGCACCGCCTGCTCGAGCGGTTCCTCGTCGACGTCCTCGGCATCGAGAAGGAGAGGAGCCACGAGGAGGCGTGCCGGCTGGAGCACATGCTCTCGGACGAGAGCGAGCGGCGCATCTCGGAGATGATGAACAACCCCAGCACGTGCCCGGATGGCGACCCCATCCCCGCGATGGACAGGCTCCGGCCCTCGGGGAATGAGGGAACGATCGTCCTGAGCGAGATGGGGGAGGGGGAGGAGGGGACGATCTCCCATCTCGCGTGCGACGACCCGCAGAAGATCCGGAGGATCATAGCGATGGGCTTCGTTCCCGAACGCCCCCTGATCGTGGAGGACAGGCTGCCGATGGGCGGCCCCGTCCTGGTCAAGGTGGGCGACAGCCGGGTCGCCCTCGCGAAGGAGTACGCCGACCTGGTGCACGTTCGTACCAGGAACCGGGCGCGCCACCGGCACCACGGTGATAGGTGATGGAGGTCCTCCTCGTCGGCAATCCCAACGTGGGGAAGAGCGTGATCTTCAGCCGCCTCACGGGTGTCGGGGCCATCTCCTCGAACTACCCGGGCACCACCGTCGACTATCTCAAGGCCGACATGATGGTCAACGGGAAGAAGGTCACGTTCATCGACCTGCCCGGGCTCTATTCCCTGACGGGCGGCACGGAGGACCAGCGCGTGGCGGCGCAGATGCTCCGCTCCTCCTCCCCGGACTGCGTGCTGCTGGTCGCGGACGCCACCAGGCTGGAGCCGTCGCTCGTGCTCCTCTTCCAGCTCATCGAGCTCGGCCATCCCGTGCTGGTCGCGATGAACATGATGGACTCCGCCCGCAAGCGCGGAGAGCTGGACATCGCAAGGCTCTCGGCCATCCTCGACGTCCCGATCGTCCCCACCGTGGCGATCACCGGCGAGGGCATGGGGGAGCTGCTGAGGGCCATAGAGGGCGGGCAGGCCAGGCGGTCGACCTTCAGGGTAAGGTACGATCCGCGCATCGAGGCGTACCTGGAGGTGCTGCGCCTCGGCCTCGCCAATTTCAAACTGGAACACCCGGTCCGAGGGGTCGCCATCAAGCTCCTGGAGGGGGACGAGGCGTTCGCGGAGGGCGTGCCGGAGTACATCCTCACGCAGGTCGATCGGCTGAGGAAGGAGTTCCGGAAGGAGCATGGCGAGGACCTCGAGGTGCACATCAACCGGGACCGGTACGGGGAGGCGGGGCGCATCCTCTCGGAGGTCTACCGCCCCAAGGTCCAGCCACGCACCCGCGGGCAGAGGCTCTCCGACCTCACGCTGAGGCCGCGCACCGGGGTCCCGATATTGCTCGCTGTGCTGACGCTCCTCCTCGCGGCGATCATCGGCCTCGGCTCCTGGCTGGAGGAGGCCCTGCTGACCGCGTACGCCTCGGTGACTGGAACGTTCTTCGCCGATCTGGCCGAGATGATCGGAGGGGAGCTGGGGACCGCCCTGGCGTCCGGGCTGGACCTGAGCCTGCAGGCGATCCTGGCGGTGGTCGTCCCCTATATCCTCCTCTTCTACCTGCTCCTGGCGGTGCTCGAGGACTCGGGCTACCTCCCGCGCGTCGTGGTGCTGATGGACGGCGTCATGCACCGTATCGGCCTGCACGGGCAGGCGATCATCCCGATGCTGGTGGGGATGGGGTGCAACGTGCCGGCCATCCTGGCCACCCGCACCGTGGAGTCCAGGCGCGAGCGGCTCATCCTAGGGACGATCATAGTGATGGCGGTGCCGTGCTCGGCGCAGATGGCGGTCATCGTGGGCACCGTGGGCAGCTACGGCGGGCCGGTGTACGTGCTCGCCATCCTGGCCATCCTGCTCGGCCTGGTGCTCCTCCTCGGCCGGCTGCTCCACCGCGCGCTCCGCTTCGAGCCGACCGGGCTGATGATCGAGATCCCCGACCTTGCCGTCCCGCGCCCCCGGAACGTGGCGGTGAAGACCTGGATGCGCATCAAGGAGTTCTTCGTCCTCGCCTTCCCGATCCTCCTCGCCGGCAGCATCGCCCTGGAGCTGCTGGCCGCCTACGGGGTCCTGGCCAAGGTGGTCGAGCCCCTGGCCTTCTTCACCGAGGGCTTCCTAGGCCTCCCGGCCATAACGATCATCGCCCTCCTCTTCGGCGTCCTGCGGAAGGAGATGTCCTTCCAGCTGCTCGTCGTCCTCTTCGGCACCGCGGACCTGGCGGCGGTCATGACCGTGCAGCAGCTCTTCGTGTTCGCCCTGGTGATGGCGACCTTCATGCCCTGCCTGTCCGCCTTCGCGGTGATGGTCAAGGAATACGGAGCGAAGGGCACGGTGCTCATCGCCCTGGCCTCGCTCGCCCTGGCGTTCTCCCTAGGAGGGGCCGCGAACCTTCTCCTGACATACCTCTGATGCGTTCATGGCAAAGGCGGACCAAAGGCAGGGGCAAGGCGCCCCCGGCTCCGCTTCCACGCCTCCAGCTCGCATGCGAATGGCCCCGGGACCTTCGAACCAAGGGACCGCCCGCCCCGCCAGCTCAATGAGCGAAGTACGCCAGGAGCTTAGGCGCCGTCCTCTCCACCCGCGCGAAGCCGAACCGCTCGAACTGGACGACGTTCCCCTCCTCCTCCCTCGGCACATTCTCGACCAGCCCGTCCCTGCTCTCCCCCGTCGGCATGACGACCGAGGCGGGGACGGAGCCCGCGGGCACCCAATGGATTATGCGATACCCCTTCTTCAGCACGGAGAGGTCGTTCCCCTGATAGAAGGCCTTCCCATCCCGGACCTCCACGTTCCCCAGGTCCTTCAACCGGACCCTCCCGGCCTCCATGGCCGCCTCCAGGTCCTTCCGCACCACGTAGAGGGTGATAGGGGCCGTGAGGTGGAACTCCCTGTTCCCCCGCTCGGGGTGGTCCGGGTGCCTCGGCGCCCTGGCGCGGAGCTCCTCCACCCCGTGCACCTCGAGCGGCACAGGGTCCCAGACGAAGAAATAGCGGTTGGCGGTCCCGTCCACCATGTCCTTGTTGTACGCGTACAGGTTGTCCCAGGAGAACTCGATGTCCGTCTCCTTCACGCCGCAGTCCACCCAGAACCGCCGGATCGCCTCGGGGCGGAACCCGCGCTTCGCCAGGGCGCGGACGGTGCCTAGGCGCACGTCGTCCCATCCGGCGTACTCCCCCGCCTTTATCCCCTTCCCGACGGTGGAGGTCTTCAGGATGGCGTCGGGCACGCGCACCAGGCCGTAATGGGTGTAGTGCGGCCGCTTCCAGCCGAGGTAGTTGAAGATGTACTCCTGGCGCAAGGTGTTGTTCAGGTGGTCCTTCCCCCTGAGGACGTGGGTGAGGCCCAGGAGGTGATCGTCCACCGCCACGCTGAAGTTCATCATCGGATAGGCGCAGTACCTGCTGCCTTTGAGCGGATGGGGGGTCGAGGTGACGATGCGCAGCCCCACGAAGTCCCGGATGGCCGGGTTCGGGTGCGCGAGGTCGGTCTTGACCACGAAGATCGCCTCCTCCTCCCCGTACTGGCCGGCAAGCATCCGCTCGAACTTCTCCATGGCGGTCGAGGCGTCCTCCTCCCTGTGCGGGCATGGCATTCCCTTCTCCTTGAGCGCCCTCCATTCCTCCGCGGGGCACGTGCACACGTACGCCCTCCCCAGCTCGATGAGCTGCCGGGCGATGTCGTAGTAGAGTTCGAAGCGGTCGCTCTGCACGACCGTCCTGTGGACCTTGACCCCGAGCCATTCCAGGTCCTCCGGGATCATGTCGTAGGCGGCGGGGTCGATCCTCTCGGGATTGGTGTCCTCGATGCGGTTGATGAAGGTCCCGTCGAACGTCCGGCAATACTCGTCGTTGAGGATCGCCACGCGGGTGTGCCCGAGATGGAGGGGGCCGGACGGCCCGGGCGCGAAGCGCATTACGACCTTTCCTCTCTCCATGCCCGGGAGCACCGGCAGCCCGGTCCTCCGTTCCCCCTTCTCCCGCCGCAGCAGGGAGGCGTCGATGGCCTCGAGCTCCCTCTGCTGCTCCGCAATTGGCATGCTGTTTACTTTCTCCACCACCGAGGCGATGAGAGGCAGCACCTCCTTCACCCGGGAGCGCAGCTCCGGCGCCTCGGCCAGGACCTTGCCCTGCACCGCCTTGGGGTTGGCCTTGCCTGAATAGAGCACGGCGTTCTGCAGGGCGTACTTCCGGACGGTCGCCTCCAGGTCGTTGTCGGACATCACCCGCGGATAGCCTGCGCCGGTTCTTTAACCTTCGTAGCCCACCCCTGGGGCAAATCGGTATATTCGGGGAAGCCGATCCCTGCGCATGGCCGTCCGGGAGTGCTTGGACAGGATGGAAGGGGTCAGGACCGTGGACCGCAAGGTCCCCTGGGACCTGGAGCCGACCAGGGAGCTCCTCAAGGACCAAACGAGGCCCGTGCTGTTCACCGACCTCAACGGCGGGATGGCCGCCGGGAACCTCTGGAGCGAGCGGGGAAGGGTGGAAAGCGCCCTCGGCCTGCCGAGGGGAGGGCTGACGAAGGCCCTCCTGGAGGCGATGGCCCGTCCCCGCCTGGTGAAGGAGGTGGAGGAGGACGCTTGGACCGCCCGGGGGAGCTTCGACCTCGGCGCCCTGCCCATTCCCAAGTTCTACCCGGAGGACGGCGGCCGCTATATTACGGCCGGGGTGGCCATAGCCAAGCTCGACGGGAAGGTCAACGTCTCCTTCCACCGCCTGATGCTCCTCGGCAGGGACCGCTTCGCCATCCGGCTGGTGCCCAGGCACCTCTTCACGATGCACAGGCTCGCCCAGGAAAGGGGCGAGGAGCTGCCTATCGCGTTCGCGGTGGGCCTCTGCCCCTCCGTCCTGCTGGCGGGGGCGGTGTCCACGGACTACGAGGTCAACGAGCTGGAGATCGCCAGCGCCCTCAGGGAGATCGGGGGCCTGGGACCGTTGAGGGTCAGGCGCATGGGGGCCCTCCAGGTCCCGGTGGACGCCGACTACGTGTTCGAGGGCCGGCTCACGCAGGAAACGGTGAACGAGGGCCCCTTCGTGGACATCTCGGGGACGTACGACAGCGTGCGCAGGCAGCCCGTGTTCCAGGTCGACCGCCTGTATCAGAGGCGGGACGCGATCCTCCAGCTGGTGCTCCCCGGGGGATTGGAGCACTACAATCTTATGGGGCTGCCGCGCGAGCCCGTCATCCTCAGGACGGTGCGACAGGTCGTGCCGCGGGTCCAAGCCGTGAGGCTCACGGAGGGGGGCTGCTGCTGGCTGCATGGCGTCATCTCCATCACCAAGAACAAGGAGGGGGACGCTATGAACGCGGCGATGGCGGCGTTCACCGGCCACCCGTCGATGAAGCAGGTGATCGTGGTGGACGAGGACGTCGACATCTACGACGACCGGCAGGTGGAATGGGCCGTCGCCACCCGCTTCCAGGCATCCCGCGGGCTCCTGGTGGTCAACAACGCCGCCGGCTCCTCGCTGGACCCGAGCGCCGAGGGGACCACGTCCAAGGTGGCGATCGACGCGACGAGGCCGTTGGGGGACGCCAAGGGCTTCGAGCGGGCGCGGCTGCCCTGATTAGACCGCCCTGGCAGTGACGATTCGGTAGGTGAAGGGGCCCCGGAACCGACGGTCGCCCACGGCGAAGCCGCTCCTGTCCATGCCGTGGTCGAGGAGGATCTGGCACAGCCGTTCGACAGTGGCCTCGTCCAAAGCGTACCTCTCGGCGAGGTCGGAGGAGCGGAGGTCCAGGGGAGGGGCCCTCCGTACGGAAAGGACCTCGAGGCCGTTCCGTTCGTGCGCCGCCACCAGCTCCTCCGGGGTCATGTAGAACTTGTCCACGCCCATCATCGGGTACAGGAGGTTCATGCACCGGGCCTCCCCGGGCGTGGCGAAGCACGCGGCCTGCTGCACCAGCAGCTCCCCCTCCCTCAGGACCGAACGCAGGGCGGCGAGGAAGCGGTCCTGCCCCTCCCGGCCGAAGTAGTGCATCACTGAGCGGGAGAGCAGCATGAGCCGCTGCCCCTCCGCCGCGACCGCCTCGCGCCGGAGGTCGAGGAGGGAGCAGAGCAACGGGTCTATCCCCCTCCGCTGACATACGGCCAACTGCTGCGGGGACACGTCCACGTTCACCAATCGGGGCGCGGCGCCGTCCAGCCGGGCCCGGAGCTCGCCCAGCAGGAAGCCGGTGCCGCCGCCGATGTCGGCGATGACGTCCGGGCGGGCGAGGGAGGCCGCCCTCAGGGCGCTGTCCACAAGCGGCCAGGCCTTCGCCGGGTCGGAGAAGTAGGAGCCGTGCGCCGTCGCCCATTTCCCGCCGTGGAACCGGAGTTCCTTCGTTATGTTGTCCAGGTCCTCCCCGCTCATCCCAACCCGCATCCCGCTTCGATTATTAGAGGTATGCAGGGCTAAGGTTCCGAACGACTGGAAAGGAAAGGTTCCAAGGGGGCGTCGAAGGAGGGCCGTTCGCTCCATGCGCTTGATGCCTGGGTGGCGCCTTCCCCTGGGGCAATGAGAGAAGCGCTAATAAAAGGCGATCTGGATTAATCATACCCTGGCTGAATTCCGTAATGAATGATTCAGTACGAATTATTAAAATAATATAATTCGTTTAGTATCGCTAAGGAGGGAATCCCACTTGAGATGCAACAATTGCGGATTGGACTACATCGCGGACAATGCCGCCTACTGTCCAAGGTGCAACGCTCCCCTGGGCCAACCAGGGTTCCAGCAGCCGCCTCAGCAGTACCAGCAGCAGGCCCCGGACCAGCAGTACCAACAGCCTCAGCAGTATCAACAGCCCCAACAGTATCCGCCGCAGCAACAGGTCGGCGGCCAGCAGCCCCCGCAGGGCTACTATCCCCCGCAAGGGTACTATCAGCAGCCCCCGGTGCCGCCGAAGAGGGTCCCGACGGTGAAGCGCGTGGACCTCACGGAGATCCTGATCGCGCTCTCGGGCATGTTCCTGCTGATCGGCGCCTTTGACAACCTGTCGTGGCTCACGGTCGACGGCGTGCCTGGAGGGATCATCGTTCTAGGGATCGTCTCCCTGCTCGTCGGCCTGCTCATGCTCATGGACGTCCTCATGCCCTCCCTGCTCAAGGGGCTTGGCGAGGCCAAGGACATCCTCGTCCTGGTGCTGGCCCTCGTGTTCGTGATCTGGGGGCTGGTGGCGAACTTCGCCGACACCATCGATTACGGCATGTCCGGGTCCATCATCTTCGTGGGCGGCTTCAGCCTGCTCATTGCCGGCATGCTGCGCATGGGCATCCTGAAGTGATGCGGACCGGGACCAACGGGGGCATCCCCCCTTTCCATTCCCTTTCCCCCTGTTCTATTCATCCCCTGAGCTTACGGGAAGGTCCCTGCCGGTCGAGGGGAGGCGCCCTCGTTCCGTTCAACGTTCCAATCAATGAAGGGTGATCGCGGGCGACGCCCCCAGCGGAATATCTTGGCAACCGCGATGGAAGGAGGAAAAAGGGCGACGGGGCCGCGGCCTAGCGCCGGACCGTCTCCTCCCGCCCCTTCCCTATGCTGACGATCCTCACCGGCACCTTCGAGCACCTCTCGATGTACTCCAGGTACGCGCGCATCTCGCGCGGGAGCGCATCGTACCCGCCCCGCACGATCTCCATGGTCTCCTCCGGCCTCCAGCCGGCCCATCCGTCCAATTCCTCGTAGACGGGCACAGCCCTCTCCAGCATCTTGGGGTTGGCGGGGAAGCGCTTTACCGTCCTGCCGTCGATCTCGTACGCCACGGCGACCTTGATGCGGCGAAGGTCGTTCATCACGTCCAGCTTCGTGACGGCGAACTGGGTGAGCCCGTTCAGCCGCGCGGCGTGCTCGACGACCAGGAGGTCAAGCCAGCCGCATCTCCGGGGCCGGCCGGTGGTGGTCCCGAACTCGCCCCCGACGTTCAGGAACCGCTCTCCGACCTCGTCCCGCAGCTCGGTCGGGAACGGTCCCGCGCCTACGCGGGTGGTGTACGCCTTCAGGACGCCCATTATCTCGTCCAGCCGCTTCGGCCCGACGCCCGCCCCGGTGCATATGGCCCCCGCGATGCAATTGGACGAGGTGACGTAGGGATACGTCCCGTGATCGATGTCCAGCATGGTGCCCTGCGCCCCCTCGAAGAGGACGTTCCTCCCCTCGTCCAGGGCCTCGTTCACGAGCACGGAGGTGTCGGTGATGTACCTGCCGTACCGCTTCCCGTAGGCCAGGAGCTCCGAGTACAGCTCGTCCCTCGTCTGCGCCAAACGGACGTTCAGGACCTCCATGACCTTCAGCTTCATGGGCATGACCGTGTCCAGCCGCTCCGCGAGGAGGGCGGGGTCGAGCAGGTCCCCCATCCGGATGCCGGAGCGGGCGATCTTGTCCGAGTAGCACGGCCCTATTCCCTTCCCCGTGGTGCCCACGGTCCTCCCCCCACGGAAACGTTCCTCGGCCCCGTCCAGAAGGCGGTGCCAGTTCAGGATGATGTTCGCGCGGTCCGATATCCTGAGCCCTTCCACGGACCGGCCCCGGGCCTCCACCTCGGCGATCTCCCGGTCCAGGGAGATGAGGTCGACGATGACCCCGTTGCCGATGACGTTGACCACGCCCTTGCGAACGATCCCCGAGGGAAGGATGTGCAGGGCGAAGACCTCGTCGCCCACCTTGATGGTGTGCCCGGCGTTGGAGCCTCCCTGGTAGCGCACCACCATGTCGGCGCGCTCGGCCTCGTAGTCAGTGATCTTACCCTTGCCCTCGTCCCCCCATTGGGCTCCGATGACCGCTATGCTCGGCACTCTATCACCGCTTCGCAAATCGGACCAACGTAGATAAACCCTTTCTCACTGGCAGGCGGAGCGGAACGCCTCGAGCACCTCTTCCAGCGGCCGGTCCGTGCGGAAGCCGGTGGGGGAGAACGTCGTCCTGGAGACGCGCCCCCTGTCCCCGAGCGCCCCCAGCAGCTCGGCGCGCCCCGGGGGCGAAAGGCCGAGCATTGCTGCCAGCTCGTCCGTCTCGTAGTAGAAGGGCACGTCCAGCTCCTCCCTCCACAGCTCCAGGTACCGTTCCACGCGGTCCGGGCAGGCGAGCCCCTCCGGGGCCGCGGCCTCGGCCAGGGCCCCGTGGTCCAGCAGAGGCCCGAGCCACATCGGGCCCATGCTTCCCTCCCCCACCCTCCGCTCGCCCGTGGCCCGGTCGTAGGCCATCATCCCCATCTGAGCAAGGGCGACGTCCGCGGCCGCGGCCCCCTCCCTCACCCTCAGGAACAGCCGGAAGTAGTGGTCCGCGTAGTAGCAGAGGAGCGGGGAGATCCCCCGGTCCTCCTGGGCGGCCATGCACACGATCGTCCCGATGAGGATGCGGAGACCGCTCTCATGCATGAACGGGCTCCTCTGGCTGTTGGCCAGATAGCGCCTCCGGCACTTGCCGGGGTGGGTCCCGCAGAGGGAGGCGGTGTCGGTGGCCGTGACCGCCAGGACGCCCTTGCGGGTCATCCCCTGCAGGGCGGCGGGGAGGAACGGGATCGGCGTGCCGAACGGGTCCAGGTCGATGTAGTCGAAGACCTCCCTGGTCAGCAGGCAGCGCAGGTCGGCGGTGCCGACCTCCGCGTTCCCGATGGAGTTCAACCGGACGTTCTCCCTGATGTATTCGCCCGCCAGCGGTTCCCTGTCGTTTATCAGGAACCGGTACTCCCCCGGCGCCTCGGTGCAGATGCGCACCCCCCGTGCACCGGTGGCGGCCATGGCATCCAGGCATTTCCGGGGCTGGATGACCGAACGGAACATGACGACGGCCACGTCCCTGTTGAAGGCCATCTGGCGGTTGAAGAACACCTTGCCCTCGACCCTCCCCGGCCCCCTCTCCGAGATGAGAGGGGGGACGAGCAGCCGCGTGCTCCCCTCCTTTATTATCGTTCCTTCCAGGCTCACAAAAGCTCGCCCTTCATCAGCTTCATTATCTTGTAGGGCAGGAGGTTCCGGTTGATCGGTGTGACCTCCAGGATCCGGACGTCGTCGCGTCTCCTGATATCCTGGAGCAACGGGTTGCGGGACTTCTTATGCAGGGTGAGGAGCATGGGCTTCTCGGTCTTGAGGGCCTCCTTGACGGCGTCCCGGAACCGCTCGCTCTCCACCTCTATCTTCCCGACCTCGTCGATGACGATGATGTCCGCCTTCTCGCAGGCGTTGACCAGGGCCTGGACCCCTATCTCCTGGAGCACGTCCAGGTCGATGCCGAACTTGCCGACCATGAACTTGCTGTGGATGTCCGTCGCCGCGAGGACGCCCCGCTCCTTGGTCATCCAGTCCATGACATAAAGGCCGTTCCTCTTCTTGTCGTCCAAGATCGGCTCGGTGATCATCCCTCCGACCGTGTACCCCTCCTCCTCGAGCATCTTGATGACCTGGATGAGGGTATTGGTCTTACCTGCGCTGGGAAGCCCAGTGATGCCGATCTTGATATTGTTCATCAAATTCCTCGGTGCCCTGCATCGATGGGGCTCGATGCTTTAGGACACCCTTATCGTCATCCTAGCTTAATAGCCTTTCTCGAGGAACGGCGCACTGGGTTGGGGCATGCAATCCTCATTATAAATATTAATTATAATATTTATTTGGTCTCTATCCCCCGCACGTACATCAGAGGATAGTGCAGATCGTCCTTGTAGTCCATGGCCGCCACCACGGTGGTCCCGCCCACCGTCACGGTCAGCTCCACCTTCATCATGGGGCCGGTGAGCGTCTGGTAGTCGAACTCGTCCTTCTTGCGGCGCAGGGCCTCGCGGGAGATGCCGACCTTCACGTCCTTCACGAACGGCTGCACCCTCACCCCGTCCTCGATGGCCTTCTCCAGGATCTCCACGTTCGCCGCGGCCACCGGGGTCCCCACGAACTGGTGGTAGATCGTCCCCAGCTTTATCCCCGCCTCGAACACCGCCCTCTCCCGCTCGGTGCAGTTGAAGTACTTCGCGGCCAGCTCCTCGCGCCTGCTCGTCATCCTTCCTCGGAAGGGAATGTTCCCCTGGAAAATAATAGTTCCTCCTTGAGGCCAAGGGCATTGAGGGCGAAAGGGCCTTAAGGGGGCCGGTAGCTTGACCCCCCGGTCGGAAGAAGTGTTGGAGAACATCAGAGAAAGGCTGAGGATGGAGAACGAACCGAGGGAGCGCATCGATCCCCGGGCCCGCAAGGTATGGACCATCAGCGGGGCCATGGGGGCCGCGGTGGTGATGGCGATCGCGCTGGCCTACTGGTTCGCGATCCCGGCCCTGGACGCCCCCGCATGGACGGGGTGGCTCGCCCTGGCGCTCGCCCTCGGCTACGCCGTCTGGGGGATCTACATGGCCCCCTTGCTCAGGACGAGGTTCTGGAGGTACGAGGTCCGGGAGAAGGAGATGGAGATCCAGCACGGCATCTTGGGGATCAAGCGGCACCTCATCCCGATGGTCCGCGTCCAGTTCGTGGACACCGAGTACGGCCCCCTCATGCGGTACTTCGGCCTCACGACCCTGTACGTCTCCACGGCCGCCACCCGGTTCGCGATCCCTGCGCTGCCCAAGGAGAGGGCGGAGGCACTGAGGGGGGAGATAGCCACCCTGGCCAGGGTGAGTGAGGAAGATGTCTGAGTACCGTCGCCAGCATCCCCTGCTCGTCCTTCTCGACACGGGGCGCGGCCTCATCTCGAACATCGGCGTCGCCCTGGTCATAGCGGTATCGCTCCCCAGTTCCACCTTCGGGGGCTTCGTCGGCGCCTTCATCGTGGCGCTCCTCGCCCTCTTCGCCCTCTCGATCGTCTATAACGGCCTTCGCTGGCGCTTCTTCTTCTATCGTTACGAGGAGGGAATGGTGCACATCCGGCAGGGGATCCTGTTCAAACGCGAGCGGACCATCAGGCGGGAGAGGGTCCAGTCCATCAACGTCTACGCGAACGTGGTGCAGCAGGCGCTGGGCCTTCGAACGCTCCAGATCAAGACCGCCGGGGTGGGCGTGGACGCGGAGGTCAACCTCCGCGCCGTTTCCAAGGAGGAGGCGGAGCGGATCAGGCAGCACCTCAACAAGGAAGGGGAGGCGCGGGAGGGCGGGCTGGAGGAGGTGGCCAAGGCCCTGCGCGCCCTGCAGGGCCGGGACCTCTGGCTCGCCGGCCTGACGTCCGGCCGGTTCATGGCGCTGTTCTCGGTGGCCGCGGTCGCGCTCTCCCAGGTGATCGACTACATCCCACAGACCCTCATCGACCAGGCGTTGGCGCGCATCACGGGCGTGCCCCTCCTGCTCGGCCTCGGGATCGTCCTCGCCCTGTTCTTCGCCACATGGGCCCTCTCGACGGTGGTCTTCGCCCTCCAGTTCGCCAACTTCACCGTCCGCAGGTTCGAGGACCGTCTGGAGCTCGACTGGGGGGTCATCAAGCGGAGCCATGTCACGGTCCGGCTGCACCGCCTGCAGGCCGTGGTGGTCCAGCAGGGACTGCTGCGGCAGCCCCTAGGCCTCTGCACCCTCCTGGTGGAGGTGGCGGGCGGGGGCGCCAAGGAGCAGGAGAAGGTGTCCGTCCTCTACCCAATGCTTCGGATGCGGGAGGTGGAGGGGTTCCTGAGGGACCTCCTTCCGGAGTACAGGCTCCCTTCGGGGGCGACAAGGGCGCCGGAGAGAGCAAGGCGCCGCTACCTCTTCCGCTCGACCGTGCCCATGGCGCTGCTCGTCGCGGCGCTGCTCGTCGCATCCTATCATTGGAACGTACCGTACGGAGGGGCCGCGCTCCTGCTCCTCATGCCCGCCCTGCTCCTTGGCCGCTCCCGGCACTCCAATGCCAAGTTCTCGATCGACGGCGACCAGCTTACGATAGGGTTCCGATCCCTCGGTCTCTACCAGGTGCTGATCGGCCGGGAGCACGTCCAGTCCCTGTCCCTCCTGGCCAATCCCTTCCAGCGCCTCGGCCGCCTGCGCACGCTGAGCATCTCCCTGCTCTCCTCCCCCGCGGGCAAGGCCTATGCCCTCAAGGACCTCGACGCCTCGGATGCATGGGCCGTCAGGGAATGGTACTCCATGGGATGACCGTCGCCCCATTCGCCCCTTTCCTTATCGGCCTTCCCCATCGAGAACCAAAATCATTATCCGCTCTCAGCTCCGATAGGCCGCCAAGGTGTCATCATGGAGCAACCGAAGCGATATGAGCTGCCCAAGCTCGCCTATGGGTACAAGGACCTCGCCCCATTCCTCAGCGAGGAGCAGTTGACCGTCCACCACACCAAGCACCATGCCGCCTACGTCAACGCCGCCAACGCCATCCTGGACAAGCTGGACAAGGCCCGGGCCGAAGGGGCCGATCTGGATGCGAAGGGGATGCTGAAGGACCTGTCCTTCCAGGTCGGCGGGCATTACCTGCATTCGGTGTTCTGGGAGACCCTCTGCCCCGCGGGCAAGGGCGGGGAGCCGACGGGGAGGCTGAAGGAGGAGCTCGTCAAGGAGTTCGGCTCCATCGACCGCTTCAAGAAGGAGTTCAGCGCCGCCGCGGCGAGCGCCGAGGGCTCCGGCTGGGCGGTGCTCGTCTACTGCATGGCGCTGCACAAGCCGTTGATCATGCAGGTGGAGAAGCACAACGTGAACGTCATCCCCGGCTTCCGCGTCCTGATGGACCTGGACGTCTGGGAGCATGCGTACTACATCGACTACAAGAACCTGAGGCCGAAGTACATCGAGGCCTTCTGGAACCATGTGAACTGGGATGCCGTCGGCAAGAAGCTGGACGCCATCCTGAAGTGAACTAACCCCTTCAAACCCGGCGGCGGATCCGTTCGACGGCGAACGTCACCCACCGCGAGGGTTCCTTCTTTTGCGTAAAGTCCCCACCCTCCCAGGCGGTCCATACGGATTCGGGGGTGTACCGGCCATCAGGGCCCTGTTTGGACCCGATGACCGATAGCATGTCCCTGAAGCGGGCATCGTCAAGCACCCAAGGGCACTCGCTCAGCGCATCGGTCACGCTCAGGACGTCGTACCAGACGAACGGAGGCTTGAGCTTGCGGAAGTCGGTGCCCATGAAGAACATGTAAGGATGCCGTTCGCGGCTGCTGGACCAAAGATCGAGCAGAGAGGCGGAGATGGTCCTGGCCAGCCTCTCGTTCTTCCCCGGCTCGATGGCCCGCGCCGCCTTCAGTGCGTACAAACAGGCTATAGGGCAGGGGTCGTCCTTCCGGCCGGCCCCCTGAACCTGCCGAGCTCCGGGGAGACCGCGCAGGGCATTCCATTCTCCCTTGCCAGATCGTTCAGCCGGGACATGCCGGGGGCCAGATCCATTCCCGGGAAGCATTGCGCCAGCGAGTGGAGCAGCAGGGGGGCGTCACACAGCGACCAGCCCATGGTCGGCCTTCCCGTGCCGCCGTAATGTTCGGGAACGTTCACGGTTATCCTCGGCAATCCGTCGTCCATTCCGTCCAGGACCTTCCAGGCCAGATCCCCGGCCTTGGTGCCCTCCAGTTCCAGCCCGATGTCGGCCAGGAAGGCGAACTTGTGGATGGGATGCCCGGCACTCTTATGGCTGACGCAGGGAGGCCACGGCCAATCTGCGATATCCCGCACCATCTCCTTGATCCGACGATCGGTCAGGATGGCTGGCATTTGCGACGTATCGCCCATCAGATCCCTTTTCACCAGGGCGGAGAGGACCGGGTCCCCGGACAACAGCCAATCGAGGTCAGGCGCCTTCACGCCCTTGCACAGGGATTGGCAGTGAATACTCCTTTCCAGCGGTGCACGACCAGCGTTCCACGATCTCCAGGCTGGTCAAGTAAATATTTATACGAATTTTGGCATGGCTTGCCGAAATGAACGTCGCGAAGCGCATCCAGGAGCTCAAGGGGCAGCGCAAGGCCGTGGTCCTGGCCCACAACTACCAATCGCCCGAGGTCCAGGACCTCGCCGATCATGTGGGGGACTCGCTCGGACTGGCGCAGATCGCCGCCCGCACTGACGCGGAGGTGATCGTCTTCTGCGGCGTGGACTTCATGGCCGAGAGCGCCAAGATCCTCTCTCCTGAAAAGAAGGTCATCCTTCCCGAATCGGAGGCCATGTGCCCCATGTCCGCCATGTGCACGGCCATGGAGCTGGCGCTGTTCAAGGAAAGGCATCCCCAGGCGGCCGTCGTGGCCTATGTGAACACCTCCGCGGCCGTCAAGGCCCTGGCGGACGTCTGCTGCACCTCCGCGAACGCGGTCAAGGTCGTCGGGAGGATGCCGCAGAAACACATCATCTTCGTCCCGGACCGGAACCTGGGCGCGTATGTGCAGAGGTTCCACCCGGAGAAGGAGATCATGCTCTGGCCCGGCTTCTGCCAGACCCATCAGGGCATCTCGGTGGAAGAGGTCCAGGAGGTGCGAGGGCGGCATCCGGAGGCCAAGCTGATGGTCCATCCCGAATGCCTGCCCGAAGTGATCGACCTCGCCGACCATGTCTCCTCCACCGAGGGCATGATCAAGTACGCCAAGGCCAGCGAGGCCAAGGAGTTCATCGTGGGGACCGAGGTGGACATGACCTACCGCCTCGGCAAGGAAGCGCCCGGGAAGCGCTTCTATCCCGTCCCCTCTGCGGTCTGCCCGAACATGAAACGGACCACGCCCGCCTCGCTCCTAAGGGCCTTAGAGACCCTCACCCCCGAGGTCACCCTCCCTCCCGACGTGATCAAGGCGGCCAGGAGACCCCTGGAGCTGATGATGGAGATAGGGCGCGGGAACTGACGGCCGGGCGTTCCGACCGCGCATGGCGCCAAGGCCCCCATCGAACGCTTGTCGTTCGCCCCCCATATTTCCGACCGCACCGCTCCCCGCCTCAATCGGGAGGGCCCGCCGTTCCTCCCTCAAAGCGGAGGAACCACCAATTCCACCGCCCTTGACGGACCGAGACCATCGCCGCATCCCCTGAACGCGGAACGGAGGGCACTCCCCTTGCGCAGAGGGCATCGGGCGGCTCAAAGCAGCGCGGAGAGGGCGTCATAGATGAATACGAGCGCGAAGGCCATCATGAGCGCTCCGGAGGCAGCGATGACCCGTTGATGCCAGGCGATGCTCCACCTTCCCTTGGTGCCGAAGACCGTCATGCCCACGAACCCCTCCCACAGGAAGTCGCACGTCACGTGCACTATGACGAAGAGGGGCAGCATCCACAGGCCGAACGTGACCGCCGTGGCCGTCAGGCCCGCCCCGACGGTCGCCCACCACAGGAGCCAGCCAGGGTTGGCGGCGGTGGTCATCACCCCCGCCCAGAAGGGGCTCTTGTATTTCCCGTTGCAATCCATGACGACCCCCTTCCGCGTGCGCACGACATCGAACCCCAGGTAGAGGAGCACGGCGCCGCCCAAAAGGCCTATGGCCGTCAGCAGCGCCTCGTCCTTGAGGAAGGCGCTCAGGCCGAGGAATATGGCGGCGATGGTCGGCACCTCGACGAGGGCGTGCCCCAGGGCTATCTTCCATCCGGACCACCGGTCCTGGAAGCCGCAGGCGATCGTGACCGCGAAGACGGGACCGGGCATCAGGACGCCGGAAAGGGAGATGACAGCGACGGAGCCGAGGAAGAGGAGCGCGGAGTCCACGGCATCCCCTCAGAGGTACCAGTCCACTGTGAGGTTGATGTACTCGTCCGGGGCCATGTCCCGGAGGGTGACGTCCTCCACGTCGATGATCGAGACGCTGTGGATGCGCGAGTTCATGATCTCCTCCACGCTCACCGGCGGGCTCTTGTAGTACAGGTCGCAGTAGTGCTTCACCACCGCCACCTCGTCCATCCCCCGGTCCCTCGGAGGGCGGATGAAGAAGGGCATCACCGGCATGACGTAGTGCGGAGGGGCGGCCAACGAGAACTTGTGGCAGTGATTTGAATACCTTGCGATCTTGGACGCTATCCGCGCCCGGATGTAGTCCATCGGATCCAGGGCGTGCGCCGGGGGCACGTACCCGGTCTCCACCTCCACGATGAGCACGCCCTCCCCTTTCCGGGCGTACACATCGCAGCTGAGGCCGGCATCGATCATGTGCTCCAGGTCCACCTCATAGCCGTCCAGCACGAGGTACTTGGCCACGATCATCTCCAGGACGGAATGGTTGATCTTGAGCAGGTTCTTCTCCTTGAGGTCCAGCAATCGTTGCTCCAGCTTGCAAAGGGCCTCCTCGCACGGTGCATCGCACCCGACGACCAGCTTGGCCATCAGCGCTTCCAGGTCCTGGGCGAACTTCTCCAAAAGGATGCCTCTGCTCGGTAATCGCGACCTATCCCTTACTTTTTATGCTCCTCGCACACCACCAGGGTGAGGGTGGACCTCACCCCCTTGAGATCGCGGATGGAATGGATGGCGGCGCTCATCTCCTCCTCCGAGGAGGCCTGGACCTTGGCCAGTATGTCGTAGACGCCATACACCATATAGCATTCCCGCACAGCCGGCATCTGGCACAGGGCTTCCATCACCTTCCCTTCGGTGCCGATGTCATTGGTTATGGCCACGATGGCGCTGTTCATGGTCTATGATATGAACTGCCCTTAATAGAAACCTACCGTCTGGTGAAGAAGGTGGACGGCAGGGGCATGGCGCTCACTCCTCCAGCGAGGGCTGGAAGACGTCAGTGATGGTCCCGGTCTCGCAGGACACACTGAAGCCGTACCCTTCGGAGGTGATCTCATGGGCCACGCACAGGGAGTACGGGACCCCGACATAGCAGTCCTTCGCTTCATCCAAGGGCATTTGGTTCATTCTATCCCTCTTTTTTTTGGAATTGCACATTATCATCGGATGGAAGATAACGATGCTGTTCCACGGTCTGCATCTTCCGTGTATATGTGTCCGTTCTCGGACATCGTTGGAGCGATCGAGGCCCGGCAATGGCCGATCCTCCGATCGCCGCCCTCCGTGCTCCGCAGGACAGCGCGGTCCTGACGACCTCGATCGACGATGTCCCAGCCCTCTAAGCCCCGGGCGGCCCGTGGATGGGAACGGCCCTGGCGTGGTCCGGTCCTTCTTGACCAGCATTCCGCCATAGGCCCAGGCCATTTCCCGGAAGGGGCATGCGCACGAAGCTCCGAACAGTTCGAAGGGTCCGATGTCCATAAGCCCCTTCTTTTGCTCGATACGGGTCGACGAGATCGACCGGGACCTATGGACATCCAGCCTGCAAACGTTTATCTCACCGGAGAGGGTAAGGGGGTTCAGTCATTGGACCGTTCCCCGGATCGATGAAGAGAAGAGGGTCAGCTGATCCCCGCGGACATGATGAACCCTATGAGTGCAGAGATCCCGGTCCAGGACCTCATTCCACCCTTCTGACGGAGATGTAGAGGCCGGGACCGCGGTCGCCGTCGCCATAGGACTTGCCTGCGGTGATGCGGACCACCTGCGAATCGTCTGGAATTAGAACGCCAGTGATCGCGTCCAGGGCCGCGCGCACCAGCTTGTCGAGGTCTGGCCGCTTGGTGTTCATCCGCCACTTCTTCGGCTGGCTCTTCGGTCTGGTGAACACGAAGTCCATCGCCACCTCGTACCCGAGGCGCCGGTCGTCGGAGAAGTAGCTGACCGAACGCAGTTCGTTGGTCCGCTGGGCCTCGGTCGCGATGCGCATCCTCCAGTTCTCGGTGTTGGCGTTTGTGTGGGTGGTTACGACCCTTTCCAGCTTCTTGATGTAGTAGGCCTTGGTGGAGCCCTGCGGCACCGGCTCGCCGGCGACGAAGAACTCGATGATGTCCTGATCGAACCGCCCTTCCTGATACCCCACATACTCCATGGGTCCGGACTCGTAGTCCTCGGTGTCCGCCCCTTCGAATACCACGTGCATCCCAGGGGGGATATGAATCCCGTCACTAATATAATTTATCCGCTGGAAGCGAACTGCGCTCTCAGGGCACCAGCCGGTTGCGGTCCCTTGGGAACAGGATCGTCTCGCGCACGTTGCTCAGCCCGAGCATCTTCTGGACCATCCGCTCCACCCCCAGCCCCCAGCCGCCGTGCGCCGGCATGCCGTAGGCGAAGGCGTTCAGGTAGAACTCGAACGAGCCCGGGTCCAGGCCCAGCCGCTGCATCCTCTGCACCAGGCGGTCGTAGCGGTGCTCCCTCTGCCCCCCGGACGAGATCTCCTGCCCCCTGTAGTCCAGGTCGAAGGAGAACGAGTAGGGGGTGCCATCCTTCTCCATGATGTAGAACGGCTTGGCCGCCTCGGGGTACTCGATGATCCAATACATCTCATGGCCGTCCTGGAGCATCAGGTCCCCGAGCAGCCTCTCGCCCTCGGTCCCGAGGTCATCGCCCAGCTCGATCCTGAGCCCCGCCTCCCTTACCATGGCGATCGCCCTCTCGTACGGGATCACGGGGTAGGGCGCCTTGGGGACGGAGACGTCGACGCCGAGAACGCTCAGCTCCCTGGCCCCCCGCTCCCGCACCTCCGCGATGACGAACCGCGTGCACCCCTCCACCATGGCCATGACGTCGGCCTGGGAGTCTATGTGCGCCATCTCCCCGTCGAAGCTTATGAACTCCGAGACGTGGCGGGCGGTGTCGGACGGCTCCGCCCTGAACGCCGGCCCGATCTCGAACACCCGGTCCAGGCCGGTGGCCATGAGCATCTGCTTGTACAGCTGGGGGGACTGCGCCAGGAAGGCGGGCCTGCCGAAGTAGTCCACCTTGAACAGCGTGGAGCCGCCCTCGGCCCCGGAGGCCACCAGCTTGGGTGTGAACACCTCGACGAACCCGTTGTCCACCAGGTACTCGTCGATGAGGCGCGTCGTCAGGGACTTGAGCTCGAAGACCGCCCTGACCTCGGGCCTCCTCAGGTCCATGTACCTATGGTTGAACCGCGTCTCCGGTTCCACGTCCACCTTGTCCACGACGCCCATGGGCAGCGGGGCCTTGGCCGGGCCCACGATCTGGATGGAGGCGGGGACGATCTCGTACCCGGCCCTCACCTGGGGGCTCGCCTTGACCGTCCCGGTCACGCGCACCACGGACTCGCGCGCCAGGGAGGCGATGGTCTGCATCACGTCCGGGGCGGTCCGCTTCTTGGGAGCGGTGACCTGGACCGTTCCATAGCGGTCCCGGAGGATCAGGAAGGATATCCCTCCAAGGTTGCGCACCTCCTGCGCCCAACCCTCGACGGTGACCTCCTTGTCGTATTCGTTGGCGGTGATGGAGCGGGAATCGTAGAGCATGCGCACCCCTCGTTCGGAACGCCCCCATATCACCGAGTTCACTTATAAGCGTTGGCCGTCCAGCCATCTATCGCCCCCTCCGGCCCTCCGAAGCGAAAGGTTAAAGGTCCTCAGAAAACGTTCTCTCCCTCATGCCTGTTAAGATCACCATAGATCAGAACGAGTGCACCGGATGCGGGATCTGCTACAACGACGAATGCCCGGACGTCTTCATGGAGGGGGACGACGGCAACTCCAACGTGAAGCCGATGTACCAGAAGGGGGACAAGGCCGTCGGGGAGGTCCCCGACAGCCTGAAGGGGTGCGTGAAGAACGCAGAGGCCTCCTGCCCCGCGTCGGCGATAAGCGTCCAATAGGCCAAGGGAGCCCCCGCGCTCTCTCGGCATTCAGCGATATCAGCTCATCAACCATTATATATCGTTGCAGTAATTCTGAGCCAAGGTATGGGATGTCCATGTCTCAGAAGGTCACTGTCTCTGTAATAAAGGCCGATGTCGGTTCGGTGGGCGGCCATTCGAAGCCGCACCCGAAGATGATGCGCAAGTGCGAGGAGGTCCTCGCCGAGGGCGTGCGGGCCGGGGTCATCAACGACTACTACGTCACCAGGGTCGGGGACGACATCAACCTGTTCATGACCCATTACAAGGGCGAGAACCACAAGGAGGTGCACTCCCTCGCCTGGTCCGCCTTCCAGGAGGCCGCCAAGCTGGCCAAGGAGATGAAGATGTACGCCGCGGGCCAGGACATATTGTCCGACGCCTTCAGCGGGAACATCCGTGGTATGGGGCCCGGGGCGGCCGAGATCGAGTTCACGGAGCGGGGCGCCGAGCCCATGGTCTTCTTCATGGCCGACAAGACCGAGCCTTCCTCCTACTCCATGCCGCTGGCGCGCATCTTCATGGACCCGTTCACCACCACCGGGCTTGTCATCGACCCGAGAGCCCATGAGGGGTTCCGCTTCGAGATCGTGGATGTCATGGACTCCAAGAGGATCGTGATGTCCGCCCCCGAGGAGACCTATGACATCCTGAGCCTGATAGGCGATACCACCAGATACGCCATCAAGAAGGTCCTCAGCAAGGACAAGAACATCGGCCCCGCGTGCGTGGTCAGCACGGAGAAGCTGAACATCTGCGCCGGGAAGTACGTGGGCAAGGACGACCCCGTGGCGGTGGTGCGGTGCCAGAGCGGCCTGCCCGCGGTGGGCGAGGTCCTGCAACCGTTCATGTTCCCTGCGCTCGTGGCCGGGTGGATGCGCGGCTCCCACTACGGCGCCTGGTACCCCTGCTCGGTGGAGGACTCCGACCCCACCTATTTCGACGGCCCCCCGCGGATCTGCGCGCTGGGCTTCCAGATCAGCAACGGCCGCTTCCAGGGCTGCGAGGACCCTGACTCCCCGTTGGGCAAGAAGGCCCCGGTGGACTACTTCGCCAGCAGCGTTTGGGACGAGGCCAGGAGGAAGGCGGTTCGCGCGAGCGTGTACATGCGCCAGCACGGGCCGTTCATGCCCTCCATCCTCGGCCCCGAGGAGATGGAGTACACCACCCGGCCAGCGGTCCTGAGCAAATTGAAGGACAGGATGGAGAAGATTGATTGAGCTTCGCGCCCCTGTGATCATCGTCAATTTCAAGGGCTACCCCGAGGTGGAGGGGGCCAAGGCGACCGCCCTCGCCAGCATATGCGAGGACGTGGCCCGTAGGACGGGCGCGGCCATCGTCGTGTGCCCGCCCATGGTCGAGCTCTCCAAGGTGGCCTCCTCGGTCGCCATCCCTGTCTTCGCGCAGCACGTCGATGCCAAGGCACCCGGCTCCATCACCGGGTACGTCTCCCCGCAGAGCGTCAAGGCCGCGGGAGCGAAGGGGACGCTGCTCAACCATGCCGAGCATCGCCTCCCGTTCCCGGAGATCGCCTCACTGGTCGAGACATGCCGAGGCCTAGGGCTGATAAGCGTGGTTTGCGCCGACACGGCGGAATCGGCCGCGACGATCGCCTCTCTCTCCCCCGACTACATCGCCGTGGAGCCGCCCGAGCTCATCGGCGGGGACGTCTCGGTCACCACCGCCGATCCCCAGGTCGTCCGCAGGACCGTCGAGCTGGTCAAAGGGGTCGATCCCAGGGTCAGGGTACTGTGCGGCGCGGGCGTGAAGGGCGGACGGGACGTGAGGGCGGCCCTCGCCCTGGGGGCTGAGGGCGTCCTGCTCGCCTCCGGCGTGGTCAAGGCCAAGGACGCAAGGGCGGCGCTGCTGGACCTCGTCCCCTCCGAAGGCTGATTGCATCCCCAACCCCCATTTCGGCCCCCTCCATTTTTTGCACCGTGCGTAAACTTCCCGCGGTGGCGATCCTCCTCACGCTCCTATTGTCGCTTCCGGCGCTCCCCTCCTTGGCGGAGGATGCGCCTGACATCCCCTCACTGGTGATTTCCAGGGCGTGTCCCGCCTATCCCGGGGAGTTCATCACGATCACCAACATCGGGGAGGCCGTGGACCTCGCGGGATGGCGCATCAGCGATGGGGAGGGCAGCGTAACGTTCGCCGCCCCGCTCCCATTGCAGGGCATGGCAAGCGTGACCTGGGGTGGAGCCGACGCCCGGTTCCCGGAGCTGTACCCCGGGGAGGCATGGCTCCCCTCAGGCTCCCTAGGCCTGCGCTCCGAGGGGAACCTCAAGCTCGCCGACGCCGGGGACCAGGTCCTTCTGATGGACCCCTCCGGCAGGACGGTGGACGTGCTGGTCTACGGGAACGCGGAGCCGCTTCCTTCCTGGAGCGGCCCGCCCGTCGCCTGCAAGAAGGGGCTCATGCTCCTCAGGAGCGCCGACGGGACCGGTCCCGGATGCTGGGAGGTCAGGACCCCTGGCGTCTATTCGGTGGGCACGCCCTATTGGTACGCCGAGGTCGAGCCCCTGCTGTACCCGGACGACGGCCTGCCCGCCCTGGTAAGGGAGGTTGACCTAGCCCGCGAAAGCATCGAGCTCGCCTGCTACATCATGGAGAACTGGACCTTGGCAAGGCATCTGGCGGCCGCCGCCGCGCGGGGCGTCGCCGTCACGGTCCTCCTCGAAGGGCAGCCGGTGGGCGGGGTGTCCGAGAACGGCGCGGCGATCGCGTACCATCTCCAGCGCGCAGGCACGGAGGTATATGTGATGCGCTCCAGCCAATCGTTCCGCCGGTACGACTATCTGCACGCCAAGTACGTTGTGTTCGATCACGAGCGCCTCCTCGTCTCCTCGGAGAACATGGCCGACTCCAGCTTCACCTGCAACCGCGGCTGGGCTGCGATGATCACGAGCGGCCCGCTCGCCCTCGAGGCGAGCGCGGTGTTCCACCGGGACCTGGCAGGCAAAGGCCTGGACGTGTTCCCCCTGGAAACGAGCATCGCTCCGACCGAGGGCGGACCGGGAAGGCTGCTCGACATCCCGTCCCAACGGCCGGTCCCGGTGCCCGCCTCCGCGGCGCTGCTCACCTCGCCCTTCGAGCTCGGGGAGGCGCTGACGCTGCTGCTCGAGAGGGCGCAGCGGCGCGTGCTGGTACAGCAGCTGCGCATCGATGAGGCGTGGCTCGATGACGACAGCGTCCTCCGTTCCCTCCTCTCCGCAGCGGAGCGGGGGGTCTGCGTCCGCATCCTGTTGGACTCGGGCCAGGGGACGAAGGAGGAGAACGCCCGGGTCGCCGCCAGGTTGAGCGAGCAAGCCCGGGAAAAAGGATGGGACCTCCAATGCCGCCTGGTCGGCGGATCGGCCGGCTTCGACCGGTTGCACAACAAAGGGGTGATCGTGGACGATACCGTCCTTGTGGGGAGCGCGAACTGGGTGGACACCTCCATGCTGGAGAACAGGGAGATGGCGCTCTCGCTCCGCTCCGAAGCGCTTGCCAGGACGTTCTCGGATTGGTTCGAGCGCGATTGGAAGGGGGACGCCTCCCCTCCCGAAATCGCCCTTCCCTGGCACTACATCGAGGTGGCCGAGGGGGAGGCGGTGGCCCTCGATGCCACGGGCTGCTCCGACGCCTCGGGGGTCGCGGACATCACGTGGGACCTGGACGGGGACGGGGTCCCGGACCTCTCCGGGCCGGTGCAGGCCGTGCGCCTTCCCGCAGGGGAGCATACGATCTGCCTGACGGTCGAGGACGCCCTCGGGAACATCGCTCAGGAGATGATCACCGTAAGGGTCGTTCCGAACGGGAAGGGGGCATCGGCATGGCTGCTGTACGCCCCCCTTCCCTTCCTTCTCCTACTCCCCTTCCTGCGGCGTAGGAACAGAAGGGTTTAGTTAGGCGGAAGGCGTTCGGCCGCTGGTGCAGCTCCGCCGTTTCCAGGACCGCGACCTGATCGATGTATGGCAGGTAGCCACGGAATCCCTCCGCGAGCACTACGACCCCACGCTCTTCACGCAACTAGTGCCGTTCTGGCCGGAGGGGCTGATCGTGATCGAGGACATGGGGAGGACCATCGCCTTCATCTTCGGGGTCCTCAGCGGACCGCAGCAGGCGAGGGTCCTGATGCTCGCGGTCGACCGCCGGTTCCGGAACATGGGGCTGGGGACGTTGCTGACCCAGGAGCTCTTCCGCGAGTGCGCCAAGAAGGGCGTGCGCCAGGTCTCGCTTGAGGTGAGGGCCAGCAACATCGGGGCGCAGCGGTTCTACCAGAGGCTCGGGTTCTTCGTCGTCCGCCGCCTGGCGCACTATTACTCCGACGGGGAGGACGGCATCCTCATGATGCGCTACCTCTAATGGTACATCGAGTCCTTGGTCTCGTTCCAGAAATAGTAGGGGGAGCGCTCCTTCTGCGCCGACGAGATGTCGGTGCCCAGGCCTTGGGTGTATGAGCCGTAGCGGTCCTTTATCTGCTCCTCCGCGCTCTTGCTGCGCTCCACCGCCTTGGCGATGTGCTTGGCGTCGATCAGCTCGGCCCCCTCCATCACCGCCAGGTCCCCCGCCGCCCGGATCAGCCCGCCTAGCTCCCTGAGCCGGAGGGTCAGGGCGTTGTTGATGCCGTCGACCTTGACGGCCCTCCCCCTCGCCTCCCTGACTATCGCCTCGATCGCCGACGCGTCCGCGTGCGGGATGCGCCCATCGGACACGATCTCCTGGGCGATGAACTGCACCAGCCGCCCGCGGTTCGCGTCCGTGTCGGGCATGGCGGTGTTGACGAGCACCTCATACCCGTTCCCGCATATCCGGGAGCGCAGGGGGGAGAGGACCTGCTCCAGGTCCTGGATGTTGCACGCCCCCACGAAGATGAAGTCGCAGGGGACGTTCTCCACCTTCACGCTCGCCCCGGCGCTCTGCGGGTTGCGGCCGGAGATGGGGAAGCGCTTCTCCTGCATGGCCGTCAGGATGAAGCGCTGCTGATGCCCCAGGTGCGGCAGCTCGTCTATGAAGAGGACCCCTTCGTGCGCCTCGTGGATCGCGCCCGGGACGACGCGGTCATAGGGCTGCGTCCCCAGCTGAGCATGCCCTCCGTACGGGTCGTGGCGCACATCGCCCAGCAGCTCCGTCTCGGAGGAGCCGGTTGCCAGCACGAATGGGTTGCGGTCCAGGCGCACGATGACCTTCCGCGGCGACCGCTTTTCCAAATCCCTCCGCTTCTCCAGCGCTTCCTGGTCCAGCACCCTGATCATCTCGCCGCACCGCTCGAAGACGACGACCTCCTCCTTGCCGAAGCGGGTCCGGGTCGTCGTCACGCGCTCCTTCCCGGCCGTTCCGGTGAGGCCGGCCACGTTCATCTGCTCGAACAGCCCGGTCATCAGGTCCCCGAAGGGATTGTTGGCGGCCACGTCGCCCTTCCCCTTCTGGCACTTGGGGCAGATGCGCTCCTTCGGGGAGGAGTAGGTGCCGCAGTTGCGGCACCTGTACCCGAGCCGCTCGGCCACGTTGACCGGGGCGTTCTTGGGGTCCATGAGTTCGCCCTCGGCGTTCTCCCGGGACCGCATCTCGATGCGAACCTCTTCCGCGCCCTTCACCTCGACCAGGGGCCTCTCCGGGTTCTCCGGGTTATGCACGACCCGGATCTCCTGGGTCGGGCGGGCGAGGTGCAGCGCCAGCGCCTGTGCGATCATCGACTTCCCCGTTCCCGGGGGGCCGACGAGGAGGAGGTGCCGGCGCTGCTTGGCGGCAATGCGGGCCAGGGTCACGGCCTCCTCCTGGCCTATGACCCTTTGCAGGGAATCGCCTGGAATGACCACCTCGGAGGTGCACTCCACGCTGCGCCAGTCCCCCATCTCGGTCCCGTCCCTATTCAGTTCAGGTCATCCTTGGACCAGACATCGATGCCGGCGGGCATCTTGGTGATGTTGCCCATCTTGGTGCCGACGATCGTCCCGATCTTCAGGTCGGAGGCCAGGTCCAGGATCCGCTGGGTGATGATGCCGTCGAAGACGACCGCGGACACGGGCCCCTTCTCCTCCTTCAATGTGTTGACCAGCTCCTTGACCGTCACCTCCTTCGTTATCCCGCCCATGGCGTCGAGGATGCGGGCCTTGGAGGTGGACGCAAGCTCGTTGATCATCCCTTTGTACTTTTTCTGGGCGGCGGAGAGCTGCTTCCGGGAGGCAGGCCTGCGCTCCTCATGCTCCCGCTCCTCGACCGGAGGCCTCTCCGGCCTAGGCTCCCGCTCCTGCCTCTCCGACCTGGGCTCCCTCTCAGGCTTGGGCTCCTCTTGCTCCCGGCGCTCCATCCGAGGCTCGCGCTCCCGGCGCTCCGCCCTTTCCTGACGAGGCTCCCTCTCCTGCTTCGGCTCATGCTCGGCCTTGGCGGTGTCCTCCTTCTCCTCCCGCTCGCGGTCCGCCCTCTCGGCCTTCTCGAAGCGCTCCAGCTTCTCGACCTTACCAGCGCTCGGCTCCGGCCGGCGCTCCTTGTCCTTGCCGTTGCCCTCGCCCAGCTCCAGGTTGAACATCTCGATGAACTGGTCGCCGGGGATCTTGTTGCGCAGGCACTTCATTATCTGCTTCTGGGTGAGCTCCTCCACCTCGTGGGCGCGCGGCGCCCGGGCGACAAAGTCCACCTCGGCCACCTGGAACAGCTCGCGCAGGATGAGTTCCCCGCCCCTGTCCCCGTCGACGAAGGCGGTGATCACCCTCTCCTTGCTGAGGTCCGAGATGGTCTTCGGGATGTTCGTCCCCTCGACCGCGATGGCGTTCTTGATCCCCGACTTCAGCAGGTTCAGCACGTCGGAGCGCCCCTCCACCACGATGATGGCGTCGGACTCGGCGACGTTCGGCCCCGCGGGGAGGCGGTCCTTGCCATAGTAGGTGATCTCCTCCACCTGCACGGACTGGCGGACGCTCTCGGTGAGGTCGATCCCGGAGGACTTGGACTGCTTGATGAGCTCGGTCAGAAGCTCCCTGGCCCTCTCGATGATCCTCTCGCGTTTGACGATGCGCACGTCCTCGATGGACTCCACGCCGATCTTGGCCTTGCACGGGCCCACCCTGTCGATGGTCTCCAATGCGGAAGCCAGGATCACGGTCTCTACTTGGTCTAAGCTAGATGGTATCAATATCTGTCCTTCGGACTTGCCCTGGCGGGAGTGGACGTCCACCTCGATCCTGCCTATCCTGCCGCTCTTCTGCAGGTCCCTCAGGTCGAGCTCATCGCCCAACAGCCCTTCCGTCTGTCCGAAGATAGCTCCCACCACGTCCGGCTTCTCGACTATACCGTCAGCGTTCAGCTTGGCCTTTATCAGGTACTTGGTGGTGCTCGGGTCAATGTTCATGTTATCACCTCTGTCCAGCTGAAGAAAGAACGAGGCTTTCGCACACCAAGGCCCACTATGCCCATCAAGACCCTTGTCCTGACGATCCCGAAGGGGTTTTCCATCCGGTACCCGGCCTTACCAGGCCGCGCGATGAAAGGGTGATAGTGATCATGTGATATAGGAAAGCCCGGGTCCTTCTCCAGGCTTTGATCGACGATACCCTAAAAATAGGGGACCTTTATATACTTTATGCACGGCCCCCTCCCTGGAAGCTCGGGCCAAGCCGCTCACCCGCCCGACGCCACCTTCACTATACGGAGGCGGTCGCCGGGGACGAGGGGCGAATCGATCGGCACGGGGGCCCTCCCCCGGACGACGATGTGGGCATCGGGATGCAGGCCGAGGAGATCGAGCATGCTCCCCACGGTCGACCCTTCGGGAAGGCGCATCTCCCGCTCCTTGCGCTCCATCTCCACCGTAAGCACGAGCTCGCTCATCGGCAGTCCCAATCCCTCCTAGGGATTAATCCTTTTCCTGTTCTTCCGATCAACCTCTGTTCCAATGATACCGGTCAAGTTTGAAATAGGAGCAGGCAAATGCCCATCCGGGCCAAGGTAGCCTAGTCCGGTAAGGCGGTAGCCTCGAATCGGCCCTTTGCCGATGGGACAGCTACTGACTTCATGTCTCGGGAGTTCAAATCTCCTCCTTGGCGCCATCCATCAAACAATGCCCTTGAAGAACCCCGGCCCCAGCACCCTGTCCTGAATGTCGTTCGCGAAGGCCTCGGCCACCTGATAGTACCCCGCCCCGAACTTCTTTTGCATGAACGCCTGGTACTGCTCGTAGAGCTTGGCGTCCGTCTCCATCGCCAGGAAGTTCTCGATCACCGGAAAGACCCGGTTCTCCTCCTCGCTGATGTGCAGGGTGATGCGCTCCACGAGGCGCATGGCGTCCCTCTCCGCCTTCTCCACGTTCCCTTCCTCCAGCGCCCTGAGGGCGCTTCGCACCGTGCGCCGGGCCTGCACGTGTTCCTTCTTCAGCAGCGCTAGGGTCTCCGCCACCTTGGGGCATTCCTCCATCGCGGCCGGGAAAAGGAACCGTTCCTCCTTGGCATGATGGAAGCGGTCCAGGAACTGCTCCAGAAAGGTCAGGGCCTCTTTGAGCTCCGGGCCATATCGGGAGGCGCGATGGGAGCGCAGGAGTTCGCCGACCACATCGAGCACCTGCCGAATGATGCCATGGTCATACTGCAGGATGGTTATCGAGATCCTCATGCCCGCTACTAGGGCACGCCACCTTTTTATTGGTTTGGCTCAATCGCCATGGCCCTCGAGGTCAATTGCCACCCGCCGGTAGCCAAGCCCTTTCAGCGCCTTCGTCACCGCCTCCCGCTCCTGGAAGAGGCGGGGAAGGTCGTCCTTCGCCACCTCCACCCTCGCCCAATACTCATGGTCCCGCACCCGCAGCTCCTTGAAGTGGAACGGGGCAAGGGCGGCCTCGGCCTTGTTCACCCTGCGGAGGATGTCCGCGGTAATGCGCACGTCGTGGGGGACCCTGGTGACCAGGCAGGTATTGCTGGGGGCATCCCAGTTCGAGACCCCCATCTCCTTGAGCAGGGAGCGCACCTCCGCCTTCGTCAGCCCCGCCTCGACCAAGGGGGAGCGGATACCCATCTCCATCAGGGCCGCCCGGCCGGGACGGGCCTGCCCGAGGTCGTCGACCTGGCTTCCTTCCAATATGTGCGGGATGTCCAGCTCCTTCGCCTCCTCCTTGATAGCCTCGAAGATCAGCCTCTTGCATATATAGCAACGGTCCTCCCAATTGCGGGCGAACCGTCCTTCGTTGACCAGGTCCACCTTCAGGGGGACGACCTCCACGCCCAGCCCCTTCGCCAGGGAGATGGCGGCCTTCTGCTCCTCCGGAGGGAAGGTCTCCCCCACAGCCATGAACGCCGCGACCTCCGCGCCGGAGTCCAATGCGGCCTTCAGGAGTAGGGTGCTATCCACCCCTCCGGAGAAACCTATCGCCACGTTCTCCATGCCTCGTATGAGGTCTACAAGCTTGCGGTACTTGACCATCGCATCGTCCATGCTATCGACCGATGATGGGAGCGGGGATATTTATTATGAGGCCAGACCATTGCCTTCATATGCCTGGAAATCAGTGCCGCTTCGGAAGGAAAAGCCCGGGAAGGCCCATGAAGCCGCGCACATTATGCGGCCGATCGGACTATGGCAGCTTCATGCCATCCCGTCCAACCGATGATGAACCGATAGTTTTGGAAATGGACGAGATGGAGGCGCTGCGCCTAGTCGATTACCTAGGGATGAGCCAGGAGGAGGCGGCCATTAGAATGGGGGTCTCGCGGGGCACTGTCTGGAGATGTGTGGACAGTGGGAGGCGGAAGCTCGTTGCCATGGTGGAGGAAGGGCGCCCGCTCAAGGTGCGCGATGATGCACCACGCATTGATGATTAGGCTTCCCTAAATTATTTATAATATTGTGCTTATGCACATTATAGACGCCGTTAACACGGCGAAAGGTGATGCAAACATGCCATATCTAGACGGTACCGGACCCATGGGCACAGGACCCTACGGCCGGGGAATGGGACCTTGCCGCGCGAACGGCAGGATTAGTGTTAGAACGGGCCGCGGAAGGAGGGGTGGCTTCGGCTGCCAACCTTATTGCTGGTCAAAGCCCTGGAGGCAGCTGACCGATGCGGAGATCAAACGCTCCATGGAGGCAGAGATCGAGGTCCTGGAGGCCAGGTTGAAGTATCTCAAGGACCAGCTGAAGGTCGAGGGGACTGATTCCTCATGAAGGTGGCGGTCACCGCCGGCGGCCCCGGGACCGAGGCTATGATGGACGATAGGCTGGGCCGATGCCCGTACTTCGTGATATTGGACACAGATACCGGTAAGATCGATTCACTAAGGAACGATGCCGCAGACGCCTCCAGCGGCGCCGGGACCAAGGCCATGCAGGCCCTGGTGGACCATGAGGTCAGCGTGGTCATCACCGGCCGGATAGGCCCGCATGCAACCGCGATGCTGGAGGAGACCGGCATGAAGGCGGTCACAAACAAGTCGGGCAAGGTGGGGCAGGTCCTCGAGGACTTCAGGCGCGAAAGGGGTCTGTGACCCCCTCATCCTTTCTATTCCAGGTTCAGGACCACGCCACTGCCCTTGCGTTCCATGGCCCCGGTGCGTATCTCCTTCCATATGCGATGAAGCTCCAGGGCCGCCGGTGAATTCGGGAACAGGGACGGTAGCGGGTGCATGGCCTTCATGGCCTTGTTCACGTTAGGATCGTAGGGTATACGACCGACCACCATCACCCCCAGCCTGCGGCAGCTCTCCTCTATCTCCCCGGTCAAGCCCGGGTGCAGGTCCCATTTATTAACGGCTACGCAGATGGGGATGGAGAAGTGGTGTGCCAGCTCGATGAGCCTCATCAGGTCGTGCTCACCGGAGCGACTGGGCTCGGTTATGGCCAGTATCAGGTCCACCCCGGTGATGCTGGCGATGGCAGGGCATCCCGTGCCCGGAGGGCCGTCGATCAGCACGGTGTCCAGGCCATCCGACTCGGATAGGCCGTCCGCCAGGCGGCGCACCATGGTGACCAGCTTCCCGCTATTGGATTCCCCGGGCTGCAGCTCGGCGTAGACCATGGGCCCGCGATCGGTGTCCAGGACGAAAACCTCCCCGGACTTCCTCAGTTCCATGCGCACCGCTCCAGCTGGACATACCACTTTGCACGCACCGCACCCCTCGCAGCGTATGTCGATGACCTGGAACTCGGATATCGCTCCGAAGACGCAATTGACCTCGCACTTGCCGCACTCTACGCACAGCCTATCGTCTATCACGGCCTTGAAAGCGCCCCTGTAATCGTCCTTTATGCGCAGTCTACCCCTCATGGTCAGGGCCAGGTTGGCCGCGTCCACGTCACAGTCCGCCAGCACCAGCCCCTCAGAGTACCAGGCCATGGAGGCCACCGCGGTGGTCTTGCCAGTCCCTCCCTTTCCGCTCATCACCGCGATTCGGGTCATCGACACAGCCTCTCTATGTCCAAGAACATGTCCAGTAACTGGTCCTTGATGCCGGGCATCGCCTCCAACAGGGTGCCCCCCTTGGCATAAGCCTCGGCAACCTTGCGGTCAAAGGGGATGCGCATCAGTATCGACACGCCCTCAGCCCCGCACAGGGACTCTATGATCGCATCGTCCCCGGACGAGCGGTTGATCACCACTCCGCAGGGCACCCCCAGACGACGGCAAACGGTGATCATTCCCCGGAGGTCATGCTCCCCGAAGGGCGTAGGCTCGGTGACCAGCAGAGCGAAGTCGGAACCCTCCACGGACTCCACCGCCGGACAGCTCGTGCCCGGCGGGCAATCGATGATCACCAGGTCGTCCCTCTGCTCCTTTATCTTCCGGATGATGGGCACGGAGAGGGCCTCGCCGGTCCTCAGTTCCCCACAATAGAACCTGATCGGCCCGGCGGTACCGGAGTGCACGATGCCCACAGGCCTCCCGGTCATGGTGATGGCCGTCCTCGGGCACACCAACCGACAGACCCCGCAGCCGTGGCAGAGATTGGCCATGAGCTTGACCTTCTTGCCCAGCTGTATCATGGCTCCGAACTGACACTCCTTTACGCACCTGCCGCAGGCATCGCAACGGTCAGCGTCAATCATTGGGCAGGGAACGAACACCTCTTCCCTGGAATGCATCGCCGGCCTCAGAAACAGGTGGGCGTTAGCTCCCTCCACATCGCAATCCAGAAAGGTCATCGGCCGGTCCAGCGCAATGGCCAGCGCGCAGGCCACCGAGGTCTTCCCCGTACCCCCCTTTCCGCTCGCCACCGCCAGTATCATGCGCGGTTCTCAATGGTGGTGTTCCTGGCAAGCGTTCTGATGGTCCGCTCGGACCAGCTTCCCCTCCTTGTACGCGTCCAGGGTCTCCTTGACCGTGCCCTTAGCCCCTACATACACCTGAATTCCTAACGAGGTGAACATGTCCACCGCCTTGGGTCCCAGGCCTCCGCACAGCATGACGCTGACCCCGGCCTTGGACAGAAGCTCTGGAGGTAGGCCAACACCGCCCATGTGCTCGCTTGTGTTGTCTATGAAACTGAGTTCACCCGTTTCCGTCTCCAGGATCGCATAGACAGGGACCTTCCCAAAATGGGCTCCCACGGTCGACGAAATACCGGAACGATTCATCACTGGAATCGATACCTTCATGAAGCATTCACCCTCTTAACGCCGTGCATACGCTCCAGTGGTTTAAAGCTAATCCCTGATGGCTTCGGTCGATTGGGACTTTGCAGGGGAATTAATCGGGGTTCAGGGCACCCGACCCGGTCTCGATCGGCCCTAAGTCTACCAATGATGAACAGCACAGAACCCAGCAGTATGCCGCCCAGCTCCAATATCATTAATGTGTATGTCATGCCCTGCCGGAACATGGTGGATGTTTCCCTACCCCCCAGTAAGGGAACAAACCGAGGCCAGGCAACAACAGTCCGGTCCAAACCACGTTGTTACCGGTCCCGATGAGTTCCTCCTCCCCGTTCAACTCCTGCCCGATACTGTTTTCATTGGCCACCAATCAACTATCGCAGGGACCATGCGATCGGGAACGGCAGGAAGGTCATAGCCCCCTCACAACGATAAAATATCCAGCCCACCCTCAATGGGACGATGAACGTCCGCGACGTGTTGGAGGCGTACCGGCAGGGGAGGATCGACCTGCAGAGGGCGGAGCAGCTCCTGAGACTGGACTTCCTGGAGAGGGTGGGGCAGCATACGCTATTCGACCACGCCCGGGAGGCCCGCCGCGGGATCCCCGAGGTCATCTGGGGGGAGAACAAGCCCCCCTCCATGGTCGCCGAGATCGTGAGCACGGCGCTGAGGGACAGGGACGCGGTCCTCGTCTCCAGGGCATCCCCCGAGCACGTGGGGGCGATCATCAAGGTCGTGGACCCCAGGCACGTTCGGTATTTGGAGGGGTGCAGGCTCATCGTGATCGACCGCCAGCCGGACCGGCCAATGGTCGGGAAGATAGGCATCCTCACCGCCGGCTCCTCCGACATAGCGGTGGCGGAGGAGGCCAAGGCCATGGCCGAGGTCATGGGTTGCGAGGTGCTCACGGCGTACGACATCGGCGTCGCCGCCCTGCACCGCTTCCTCGACCCCCTCGCACGGATGCTGGACGAGGGCGTGGACGCGCTGATCGTGGTGGCCGGAATGGAGGGTGCGCTCCCCACGGTCGTCTCCGGGCTGGCCGACGTGCCGATCATCGGCGTGCCCACCTCGGTCGGCTACGGCTTCGGGGGCGGGGGAGAGGCGGCGCTCATGGGCATGCTGCAGACCTGCTCCCCCGGTCTGGTGGTCGTCAACATCGACAACGGGATCGCGGCCGGCGCCACCGCTGCCCTCATCAGCCTCCGTTGCCGACGAAAGGAGTGAGGCGATGTCCCTCGTCCGCCCCCTGCGGGCGGAGGACGTTCCGGCCGCCCAGGCGCTCATGGCCGACACGTGGTCCTGCCTTCTTAGGGCCCGCACCGGCCTGAACGTCCAGTACCCCGTGCGCCCCGCCTCCTGGTACCTCGCCAGGCTCAGGCACGAGCCCCTGGGGTGCCTATGCGTCGAGGACGAGGGGGAGATCATCGGCACGGGCTTCGCCCTCAGCTCCGGGAACGTGGGATGGATAGGGCCCATGGAGGTCGGCCCCAGGCATCAGGGGAAGGGCCATGGGACGCGGTTGCTGGGCGCGCTCGAGGCGCACCTGGTAAGCCGCGGCTGCGGAGCGATCGGCCTGGAGACCATGAAGGACGTGCCCCGCAACCTGGACTTCTACGCTCGCAATGGATACGTCAAGGAGCAGGAAACGCTCTACCTGGAAAAGGGACTGCTGAAACCCTCTCCCACCCGTTCCAAAGGGGAAGGGGCGGACCTGGAAGAGGTCCGCAGGCTGGCGGCCACCATCAACCCGGGGTTCGACCCATCCTCCGAGTTCCAAATGCACGAGGAGATGGGCGATGGAAGGACTCTGCTTGCCAAAGGCGCCGCGGCCCTCCTTCTCCCGGACCCGATCCCCGGCTCGGGCAAGGCGTACCTCCGCACCATGCTCACCGACGGGTCCGGCCTGGACGAGGGCATCGGCCTGATCCAAAGGGCGGAAAGGGAGGCGGGCCAGGCCGGGGCGAGGACCATGTTCACCATCGTCCCGGAGCGGAGCGAGGTGCTCCCCCTCCTCATGCGCTCGGGGTACAGGCCCAAGGGGACGGACGTGCGGCTGATGAAGGGTGAGTTCCCGCGCAGGCATGAGCGGCACATCATCTCATGGTCGGGCTAGGGGCCTTTGGGCAGAACGATGCCAAGGATGATGTAGACCACTATCAGCCCCCCTACGGTCACGACGGTCCCGACGACCCATAGGGCCCTGATCAGGAAAGGCTCGATGTCGAGATACTCGGCCATGCCGCCGCATACCCCCAGGAGGACCTTGTTCCGGCTGGAGCGGACCAATCGCTTCTGCGGACCGCTCGGGGGAGAGGGCGGCGGCACCGGCATTTGCGGCGGTGCAGGCGGGACCGACGGGGCGGGCTGCACCGGCATCTGCATAGGCGGCGGCACTGGTGCAGCTCCGCCCAGCTGCTCCGCCCTCATGATCACCCCGATGTATCCCAGGAGGAGGATGAGGAGGAAGACTATGTACAAGATGGAGCGGACCAGGTCGCTCAAGGTCTGTAGGAAGGTCACCCCTTCCGCCCCCCCGACAAGGTCGAGCACGATGGCCAGGACCCACAACCAGAAGGTAACGATGATGGCGGTCACCAACGGGGATAGCACGGCCCCCACCTTGGGGGAGCGTCTGGAGCCATACCCGAAGTAGAACCCCAGGAGGAATATGAGGAAGAAGGGCAGGAGGGCGTCCCTTAGGAAATCGGCCAGGTCCTCGGCGAATGCGAGTTCCCCTGAGAGGGCATCGAACACCTCCATGACAAGAAGGACGAAGATCACGCTGAGAAGGGCCTTGAGCAGCGGTCCCCCGCCCCGGAAGGCGCGGTCGAAGGGGGTCTGGTTCCAATTGGCTGGAGGGACCTTCACGGGCCCAGGCGGGGCGTCCATGCGCCCCCCGCATCGCTGACAGAACACAGCACCGTCATCATTGGTCGTTCCACAGCTCGGGCAAGTGACCGTTCCCATACCATTGAGGGAACGAACCTCTCGCTCATAACGATTGCCCCGCGCTTGCTCAGTAGAAACCATAACCCATGATCGCCGCCCTCCTCGCGTTGTACGCTATCGTCCTCAGTTCCAGTTCGACGTGCTGCCCGGACCTGCTCCGGGCCAGCACGTCGTCGCGTATCACGCGCTTCAGGACCGAATGCACCGTCTCCACCAGCGCCCGCCGGTGATACTTGCGTTCATCGAACTGCGCCGCCTGCTTTCGGCGCTGGATGTGGTTCACCCGGGCGCCCCTGGACGATCTGAGCGGAATATGCGACTCCGCCTTCATAGAGTACCAGATGAACCGGCGGATCTCCTCTGAGTCGTATCCTTTGTCGGCCAGCACCGCCCGCACCCGGGC